>JGI26086J50260_1001370_pt1 | contig 14319 bp, 11 predicted proteins | sample SaaInl3SG_22_DNA_FD_50260 | JGI IMG/M metagenome (IMG submission 50260)
TTTGATCAACACCACCAGCAACATAATGGCCCAACCCCAGTTGCCGACGGCCCCGTGTATTTTGTCCAGTAACCAATACAGCGGCTTGGCCAAGATCGTGACCCATCCGTAGTCTTTAACCAAGTCCAAGCCTGGCGCCAAAGACTCCAAGAGGGTTTCTTGCTGAGGGCCTAGGAACAGACGGGCACTAACCGACGACTTACTGCCTGAAGGAACCGCATCAAGATCAGCGACTGAGCCGGCGGAATACAGGTTGCCCTTCAGCTTGCGTGCAAAGTTGTTCCGCGCTTGGCCGTCTGCCAGCAGCCACGCTGATGCGAAGTAATGCTGCACCATGGCGACGTAGCCGGTCTTGGTGTTAATGGCAAAGTCGGCCTTGCCGTCGGCGATGTCGTCAAACGACACTTTCTCGTACTTGGCCTCTTCCGTGTAAAACGCGGGCCCAGTAAACGTCTGGTAGAACGGTGTTGATGACTCTGCCTCGTAGTTGTCCCTGACCATCTGAACGTATAGCTGTGGCTCGACGGCTGTATTGCCGGCATTTTCAACATCGTGACGAACATCAATCACATAGGAACCACGCTTGATGGTGTATGTCTTGGTCAACGTGACACCGCCGACCGCGGGGGAGGCGTAAGTAATGATTAACTCGTCCAGACCATCGACCAGACGGGTGGGGCCTGGGAGCCGCGTCATCGCCGTCGTATGGTTGGGAAAGTTGCCGTTGATCAGGCCACTTTGCACGACATACGTGCGCCCCCGGGTTTGCTGCAACAGGCTCAGAGGCTCAAAGCCCTCGGCCTTATGACCGCCAAGACCTTGCGCATATTTCAACAGCTGGGCGTCCACCACATTGCCACCGGCACTGTCAAACGTCAGCTTGAGCACATCGGTTGTCACCTCTGTTAACTCTTGCGCCGCCGGTACGGCACCTGCCACCGGCAACTGTCCAGCACCTGTTTTTTGAGCCGCCGGCAAGCCTGACGACCCCTGGTCGGACTCTGGCTGCGCCTGCACCGCTGCGGGCTTGTTGAAGAACAGCGGCGCCTGACCGTTGTGCACCTGCCAAGCATCCCACAACATCACGAGTGAGATACCAAATACAGCCCAGAGCAGAGAGCGGCGAATGTCGTTCATGGAGATTTCTTTTTGGTTGAGCGGGCCATTAGCCCTGAAAACAAAGGTCGGCGACCCGTTCGAAAACGAGAGAATGTGGCAGGCACCGGGTCATAGCCACCGTCACACCACGGCTGACAACGGGCTAAGCGTCCAACCGTCAGCACGGACCCTATCACAGCGCCATGGCAAGACAGCGCCGTTAAAGAGTACGCAGAACAGGTGGGTTCAAAACGACAGCTGCTACCCAGCCACGGGCTGAGCAAGAGACGATAGCCCTTCACCAAGAGGCCGAGTAGGCGCCGTGGCAAAAGCCACACCGCAACCGCCCAAGACGTCATGATGCGCGCTCTATGAGTTGGCTGTTTCGCAATTGCTGCAACTCGGCCCGCACCGCTCGCGCCAAAGGCTTAGACCAGGCGCTCACGAATTCTTCCCGTAAGAAAGAACGGCGCAACCGGATGACGAGCGCCGCATCGCGCGGTGTCCACGTGGCGCTCACCGGAAGCACTTGATTAAAGACCGCATAAATTTGCCTGCGCATGCCGTTTCGGGTCACTGCGCGCTTGGCCCATCGCTTGGGTAACAAGACCCCAATCGCGGGCCCAGACGATAGACCGGGCACGCGGTGTGTCTCTGCTCGGTGTAAGGCAAAGTGCGCCGTTTGACACGTCGGTGGACGCGCCGTTACGGCCTGAAATTGCATGCGGCTGTTTAGCCGCCGCATAGCGACTTCTTTCACCGGTTGGGTGGCTGAAATGAGCGCCATACACGTCGGCTGCACACAGGCCGCAAAAGCGGCGCGCGTCTAATTTACAGGCCGAGACGTTTGCGGCCCTTGGCGCGGCGCGCTGCGATCACAGCACGACCACCACGGGTCTTCATACGAACTAAGAAACCGTGCGTGCGTGCGCGGCGTGTTTTAGATGGTTGGTAGGTACGCTTCATGATGAGCTCTCAAAAAAAAGAAAGGGGGTCGTACGCCTTGTGACGCAGGAAACCTAGCATTATCGCAAATATTTGGAAGGGTTTCACAATTTACCTTCATTAGCGGGTTTTTTGCCAACGCACAAGGGTGTTTTTTCTTATTTTTCCGGTGTTAAAACGAAATATAGGGGTTGTGGATAACTTTGGTTTATCGCTATACTCACCACTCGTTTTTCGATAACTATCCACAGGTAGATGTGTTGTCGTGCATGCCGAAACCACCCGAAAAAAAGAACGCCCTCTATGACCGCTCCGCCTTCACTCGCCGCACAAGCTGAAGGCCTCTCCGCGGACTTGTGGTCGCGTTGTGTTGACTTTTTAGCGCAAGAAATTCCCGAGCAACAGTTCAATACATGGATTCGCCCCTTGGCCGCAGCCGTGTCAAACGACCCTCTGCGGATCACCATTCAGGTGGCTAATCGATTCAAAATGGACTGGGTCCGAAGCCAATATGCCCAACGAATCAGCCAAGTTTTGCAGACGCTTGCCGGTGAGGAAGTTGCCGTAGAGCTAGTGCTCACTCCGCGTGAAGTTGCCGCGAGGCAAGCACCCATGCCAACACGACCCGCCAGGGACAGCGTTTTCGATGAGGCGGTTGTCGCACCCGCTTTCGCCTACACCGACAGCGCCGCTGGAGAAGGTGGGCACAAGAGCCGACTAAACACCGCGCTCACCTTCGACAGCCTTGTGGAAGGCAGCGCTAACCGCATGGCCCGCGCGGCGGCAATGCACGTCGCAAGTCAGCTGGGACAACTTTACAACCCCTTGTTTATCTACGGCGGCGTCGGTCTAGGCAAGACCCACCTCATGCACGCCATCGGCAATTACTTGGTCAAAGAGCGGGCGGATGCCAAAGTTCTCTACATCCATGCCGAGCAGTTCGTATCGGATGTGGTTAAAGCCTATCAACGCAAGGCTTTTGACGAGTTCAAGGCGCGCTATCACTCCTTGGACTTGCTGCTCATTGATGACGTCCAGTTTTTCGCCAACAAGGAGCGTACGCAGGAGGAGTTCTTCAACGCTTTTGAGGCTTTACTGGCGAAGCGTTCTCATATCGTGATGACCAGTGACACCTACCCAAAGGGGTTGGCGGACATCCACGAGCGTTTGGTCTCGCGCTTTGACTCCGGTCTCACGGTGGCCATAGAGCCGCCTGAGTTGGAGATGCGGGTGGCCATCCTGATCACCAAGGCAGCCGTCGAGGGTGCGGTCATGCCTGAGGACGTGGCCTTTTTTGTTGCGAAAAATGTGCGATCCAACGTCCGAGAACTCGAAGGTGCGCTGCGAAAGATCCTCGCCTATTCACGCTTTAATCAAAAAGACATCTCCATTGCGCTGGCAAAAGAGGCGCTACGCGACCTGCTATCTATCCAAAACCGGCAGATCTCCGTTGAAAACATACAAAAAACGGTTGCGGACTTCTACAAAATCAAGGTCGCAGACATGTACTCCAAGAAGCGTCCTGCGAGCATCGCGCGGCCAAGACAAATCGCCATGTACCTGGCGAAAGAGTTGACCCAAAAAAGCCTGCCTGAGATCGGCGAGTTGTTCGGCGGGCGAGACCACACCACAGTCTTACACGCCGTGCGCAAAATTGGTGCCGAGCGCGGCCAACTAAGCGAACTAAACCAGGCCCTTCACGTGCTAGAGCAGACCCTTAAAGGTTGATACTTTTTTAGAAAAAAAGCCCGACAAATCAAGGGTTCTAGGCATTTTTGAGCGAAAATATAAGGATAGCTGTTCTGGCCGTTTTGCCGCGTTAGCAAGCCACACGGTATCCGCTTACTTTAAGGATTTCTAATGATCGTTTTCAAGTCCACTCAAGACCATGTCTTGTCTGCACTCCAGTCGGTGTCTGGCATTGTTGAGCGCCGCCAAACCTTGCCTATTTTGGCGAACGTAATGCTGCGCAAAACGGCGGGCGTTGTGCAACTGACCACCAGCGATCTAGAGATTCAAATTCGCACACAAGCCGAACTTGGCGGTGATGAAGGGGACTTCGCAACCACCATCGCAGCACGTAAGCTCATTGACATATTGCGCACCATGCCCAGTGACCAGAACGTTAGCCTGGAGTCCAATGGGGGCAAGCTGATACTGAAGGGTGGGAAAAGCCGCTTTACCTTGCAAAGCCTGCCAGCGGCGGACTTTCCCTTGGTGCAAGAGGCGCCGAACTTCGGCCCGGTTTTCAGCGTGCCACAGCAAGCGCTCAAAGCCCTGATGAACCGTGTCGCCTTCTCAATGGCCATTCACGACATTCGCTATTACCTGAATGGCATTCTGTTCGTGGCGGAAGGCAACAACCTGAGTTTGGTCGCAACCGATGGCCACCGCTTGGCGTTTGCAAATGCGACGCTAGACGTTGCCATGCCAAGTAAGCAAGAGGTTATTTTGCCGCGCAAGACCGTGCTGGAGTTACAGCGCTTGTTGAGCGACAAAGAGGGCGCCATTGAGATGCAGTTTGCAGGCAATCAAGCAAAGTTCAGTTTCGACGGGATGGAATTTGTAACGAAACTGGTTGAGGGCAAGTTCCCCGACTACAACCGTGTGATTCCACGCAACCACACCAACGAGTTGATACTGGGGCGGCAAACATTGCTGTCGTCGCTGCAACGTACTGCGATCATGACNTCGGACAAGTTCAAAGGNGTACGACTCAATATCGAGCCGGGCAGCNTNCGTATTGCGGCCAGCAACGCCGAGCAGGAAGAGGCCACCGACGAAATCGAAATTGANTACAGCGGTGACGCCATTGATATTGGNTTCAACGTCACCTACCTAATGGACGTGTTAGCCAATATGAGCCAAGACATGGTCCGCATTAGCTTGTCTGATGGCAATAGTTCCGCGTTGATTACGCTGCCAGATAGCGAAGATTTCAAGTACGTCGTCATGCCCATGCGCATTTAAGTCACGCCTTGGAGCGAGCGCAAGGCACTTGCGCTGGCGCCATCGCAAGTGCTCAGGGTGCCTGAGCGCAGCCAACAACACGGCAACNGCCCGTGTGATGCAAAGAAAATATTTCGTATGACAGACCCAAAAACAACGGCATCTACGGCCGCCTCCATTGCCGCCGAGCAAGACAGTTACGGAGCAGGCTCCATACAAATTNTGGAAGGTTTGGAAGCCGTTCGCAAGCGACCTGGCATGTACATCGGGGACACCTCGGATGGCACGGGCCTTCACCACTTGGTATTTGAGGTTGTTGACAACTCCATAGACGAGGCCNTGGCTGGGCATTGTGACGACATTGTCGTCACTATTCACTCAGACAACTCTGTCTCCGTGGTCGACAACGGGCGGGGCATTCCGACGTCCGTCAAGATGGATGACAAGCACGAACCCAAACGCAGTGCCGCGGAAATTGCGCTGACCGAGTTGCACGCCGGCGGTAAGTTCAACCAAAACAGCTACAAGGTGTCGGGTGGCTTGCACGGTGTTGGTGTTTCTTGCGTGAATGGCTTATCTGTTTGGCTGCGTTTGACGATTCGTCGTGAAGGCAAGCTACACACAGCGGATTTTGTACGCGGTGTGATGCAAAACCGCAACATAGAAATCGTCGACGGGTTTGAGACCTCGCCACTCACCGTCGCGGGCGCCACAGAGAAATGGGGTACGGAAGTTCACTTTTTACCCGACTCCGAAATTTTTCAACAAAACGCGGATTTTCACTACGACATATTGGCCAAGCGCCTGCGCGAGTTGAGCTTCCTCAACAACGGCGTTCGTATTCAATTGAAAGACGAGCGAACAGGAAAAGAAGACGATTTTTCTGGTGCCGGCGGTGTGCGCGGGTTTGTGGAGTTCATCAACACCAACAAGACTGTCCTTCACCCTAATGTGTTTCACGCATTGGGAGATCGCGACAGCGACCAAGGCACCAATGTCGGCGTTGAAGTCGCCATGCAGTGGAATAGCGGGTTCAATGAGCAGGTACTCTGCTTCACCAACAACATCCCCCAGCGCGACGGCGGAACCCACCTAACCGGCTTGCGCGCGGCGATGACCCGGGTGATCAACAAATACATTGAAGAAAACGACTTTGCTAAAAAGGCCAAGGTTGAGGTGACCGGCGACGACATGCGCGAAGGCCTCTGTTGCGTCCTGTCCGTCAAGGTGCCAGAGCCCAAGTTTTCAAGCCAGACCAAAGACAAGCTGGTTTCCAGTGAGGTGCGTGGGCCAGTTGAAGACATCGTTAGCCGTTTACTCTCCGACTACTTGCAAGAGCGGCCAAACGACGCAAAGACGATCTGCGGCAAGATTATCGAGGCCGCCCGTGCCCGTGAGGCGGCACGTAAGGCACGCGACATGACCCGTCGAAAAGGGGTTTTGGACGGCATGGGTTTACCTGGGAAGCTCGCCGACTGCCAAGAAAAAGACCCTGCCCTGTGCGAAATTTACTTGGTGGAGGGTGACTCCGCTGGGGGTTCTGCCAAACAGGGTCGCGACCGCAAGTTCCAAGCTATTTTGCCGCTGCGCGGCAAAATTCTAAACGTCGAGAAGGCCAGATACGAAAAGCTACTAACCAGCAACGAGATCCTCACGCTCATAACGGCCTTGGGTACAGGCATTGGTCAGGTCAGTGCCAGTGACGGCAAGAGTGGTGCGGATGACTTTAATGTCGAAAAACTACGTTATCACCGCATCATCATCATGACAGACGCTGACGTGGACGGGGCTCACATCCGCACGCTGTTGTTGACGCTCTTCTATCGTCAAATGCCACAGTTGGTTGAGCGTGGGCACATCTATATTGCCCAGCCACCGCTATACAAAGTGAAGGCCGGCAAGGAAGAGCAATACCTAAAGGACGGGCTGGCGCTAGACGCCTTTCTACTGCGCATCGCCACCAAGGACGCGAAAGTACAAACAGGCGGCGCTAACTCGCGGGAAATCGCCGGCGATGAGTTGGTCGAGTTAGCCAGTATTCACCAAACCGCTCAGGCGGTTATTACCCGACTCAGCCACTTCATGGACCAAGAGGCCTTAGAGGCGCTGGCCGATGGCATGCACCTGAATCTGGATACCCTTGAGACCGCAGCAGCCAGTGCCGCGGCGCTAGGCGCCACCCTGAGTGAGGCAAGCGCAGAGGCGGGCGTTGACCCCCGCACGGAGAAGCCGTTTATTCGCATCAGCCGTCAACACCACGGCAACGTGCGNGACAGCGTCATCACGCAAGACTTTGTACACGGCGCAGACTATGCGCGATTGGCCGAGGCCTCTACGCGACTCAAAGGCCTTTTGAACGAAGGCGCTACTGCGACGCGTGGCGAGGGGGAGCGCCAAAAGGCCAGCGAAGTAGAAGACTTCCGTGAAGCCATGGTNTGGTTGATTGCGCAAGCAGAGTCAGCAACCAGCCGACAGCGCTACAANGGCTTGGGNGAAATGAACCCCGCCCAACTGTGGGAAACAACCATGGACCCAACCGCACGAAGCCTCCTACAGGTGCGGATTGAAGACACCATCGAAGCCGACAAAGTCTTCACCATGCTAATGGGTGATGAGGTTGAGCCGCGACGCCACTTCATCGAGCAAAATGCACTTCGCGCGGGCAACATTGACGTGTAACCCCATTTGCAGTCGACAAGCCCTAGACCCCAACTAGGCGCAACAAAAAAGCCCTGCTAGCAACCAGCAGGGCTTTTTCTTTTTGAGGGACAACCCCTTTGAAAGCACCCCTTACGGGATGCCCATTTACCGCTTAGTCATCAATTTGCGGCAGCAGCAGGTGCATCAGAATGGCGATGAGGGCAACGGGCAACAAACCTGTCACCAGCAAGTTTTTCAGGTCAATTGGCAAGTGCTGCAAGGCCTCTGGCACCGCCTTTAGGCCCAGACCCAGAGAGAGGGAGACCGCAAATATCAACATGTTGCGCTGATTCCACTTCACCTCACCCAACATACTCAAACCTGCGGAGGCCACCATACCGAACATCACGATCACACCGCCACCCAACACGGCAATCGGCATAGAAGCGACCAAGGCGCCTACTTTGGGAATCAGGCCGCAAATGATCAGGAAGACAGCCGCCAAGGTCACGATAAAACGGCTCATCACGCCAGTGATCGCAATCAGTCCCACGTTCTGGCTAAATGACGTATTTGGCAAACCACCAAAGACGCCGGCCACGGCAGTGCCTAGACCATCGGCGTAGGTCGCTCCCGCCAGCTCCTTCTCGGTTGCTTCACGACCCGCACCACCCTTGGTGATACCCGAGACATCGCCAACCGTTTCGATTGCCGAAACCAGGGCCATGGCACACATACCGACGACGGCGGCAATATTGAATTCAAACCCATACTTGAACGGCGTGGGAATCTCAAACCAGCCCGCCCGTGCCACACCACCGAAGTTCACCATGCCAAGGCCGATAGCGACGAAGTAGCCCGCCAAAATACCCACCAATACCGCAGCCGAAGACAGAAAGCCCTTTGCAAAAAACTTAACCAGCAGGGTAACAATAATCACCACCAAGGCGAGCGTCCAATGGCTAGCACCGCCAAATTCAGGCTTGCCTTTCAACGGCACACCGCCGGCGGCGTAGTCAATGCCCACAGGAATCAGAGACAAGCCAATCGTCAAAACAACCAACCCGGTCACTAGCGGGGGAAACCAGTGACGGATCCTGCCAATCACGCGACCCAACATAAAGTGAAAAATACCACCCGCCACAATGCCGCCAAACAGCGCGCCCATACCCGCCGTCTTGACGATGGGAATCATGATTGGGATAAAAGCAAAACTGGTGCCCTGCATGATGGGTAACCGGCCACCGACAGGACCAAATCCTATCGTCTGGATAAGCGTCGCCACCCCAGCGAACAACATAGACATTTGAATCAAGAAAACCAAGTCGGGCGACCCGAAGCTGTACCCCGCCGCCAAGCCAACGATGATGGCCGGTGTAAAGTTGGACACAAACATCGCCAGCACATGTTGAATGCCTAGCGGAATGGCCTGGCTGAGGGGCGGGACAAAATCGGGATCACGCAGTTTTTGCGCCAGCGTTGTATCAGTCGTCATGACATAGCTCCTTGGTCATAGAAGGGGGCCGTGCACGCGCCAAGGCGCCGTACACACTTGTTCATAATGTATACACTTTTAACCCTACGCCCTATAGGGTATGCCCCCATATCGACAGCGTTAACCAATGGCTGTCCCAGCGCTAGTAAACGCTCGCTTCGCCCTCTGGTCTTGTCTTAAACCGCTTATGAGTCCAGTGATATTGTGCCGGCGCAGACCGAACAAGGGCCTCTAAAACGCGGTTCATCCGGCGCGCATCGGCCACCGCATCCTCGGAAGGAAAGCCGTCCCAAGAAGGCTCAATCGACACCTCGTAACCATATGGCGTCAGACGCGTCACCACCGTAGCGACGGCACATCTCCCAATCGTAGCAAACCGCGACAGGGAGGTAACCGTTGCAGCGGGTACACCAAAGAAAGGTACAAACACCGCATCTCTTGCACCTAAGTCCATATCGGGTAGTACGTACAGGGCGGCACCGGCGCGCATGGTCCTCGCTGTCGGGCGACCGGCGTCCTGCTTGTTGAGCAGCGTCGGCGCACCGAATCGCGAACGACCATTCGCAACCCACGCATCCAATGACGACCGTTTCTGACGCGCATAGATGGTCGCAAATAACCTAGGCACAGAAAGCGTTAATGCGGTCCAGCCGGCGTCTAATCCGACAAAGTGGGGGGCAAAAAGCACCTTCGCGCCATCAGACCGCAACCAACTCAAATCGCCTGTTATCTGCAAGCGCCGCCGAACCAGGTCCTCTGGCCCATGCCACAACCAGGCTCTATCCAATAACGACTGGGCAAACGTCACGAACACCGCCCGCACCAAAGCACGACGTTCCGCCGTCGAGTGCTCCGGAAAGCACAACCGTAAATTGGTTTGTACGATGTGGCGCCGCCGGTGGGCAAATACCCAAAGTAAGCACCCAAAGCACCGACCCACAAACCGTAGCAACGGCAGCGGCCAACCCGCCATCAGGCGTACCCAGAAGGGTGTCGCGCTTGTCACGCCACGTCCTGACGCGCCGCCATCTGCAGCTCACGCTCGCGACGACGCTGCGCACGCGCAATCGACACACTGTAGGTGACGATCACCACGGTGACCGTGGCGATTAGCAGCGTTGCCGCCGCGTAAACCGTTGGGTTAATACCGCGCCGCGCATAGGTAAAATTGCCTGCGGCAAGGTTGTAACCCCTGGCCCTGACAAGAACTCTGAGATCACCACATCATCAAACGACAAGGTAAAGGTCAACAGCCACGCGGCCACCAAGGCCGGCGCGATGTTTGGTAGCGTTACCAAGAAAAACACCTGCGCAGGACGACAACCCAAATCCATAGCGGCCTCTTCTATAGCGCGATCCATTTCTCGCAGACGCGACTGAATCACAACCATCGCGTACGCCATGCCCATTAAGGTATGGCCAAACACAATGGTGACAAACCCACGCTCTGGCCAACCAACGCCAAACCAGGCCTCGGTCGTTCTCTGAACAGAAACCATCAGCAACAACAACGACAACCCAATGATCACCTCGGGCATCACCAAGGGTGCGTTGATCATGCCGGAGAACAAGGTTCTGCCGCGAAACCGGTGGTAGCGCACCAAAACAAAGGCGGCGAACGTACCCAAAATACACGAGAGCGTCGCGGCCGTCAGTGCAACCTGCAAGGATAACCAGAAGCCCTCAATCAGCCGGCTATCGCGCATTAAGGCCTCGTACCATCGCAGGGAAAAGCCGGTAAAGCGTGCGTCTTGCCGTGTGCTGTTAAATGAGAAAAAAATCAGGAAGCCCAGCGGTAAATATAAAAAACCGTAGATGGCGGTCAACCACACCACCCCCGTTTTCCCCGCCAAGATACGACCCAATGTGGTCATGCCCGCCCCGCCTGCGCCAACTGTCGCCCATGGCGGTAGTAATAAATCGCCAGCGGGATCAAGACGAGCAAAATAACCGTCACCGCCAGCGCCGACGCCCGCGGCCAATTGTTACTTGTAAACATCTCATCCCAGACAACCCGCCCAATCATGAGGTTTTCTGCGCCGCCCAACAATGACGGAATAACAAACTCACCCAGCGCAGGAATAAACACCAGCATCGATCCGGCAATGATTCCGCTTTTTGACAAGGGCACCGTCACCAGCCAAAAGGCTTTCAGCGGGGTTGCACCCAAGTCATGCGCCGCTTCTAATAAGCGACCGTCCATCTTCACCAGGGTTGCGTATAAGGGCAGCACCATAAATGGCAAATACACATAGGTCATGCCCACCAGCATAGATATGTCTGTATAGAGCATCTGAACCGGTGTATCCGTGAGGCCAATGAACATAAAAAAGCGATTGATGACACCCGTATCTGCTAGCAGCCCCTTCCACGCGTAAACNCGCAATAAGAAAGACGTCCAGAAAGGCAGCATCACCATCATTAAAAGCGCGGGGCGGTAACGTGGGTTAGCGCGGGCTATAAAGTAGGCGAACGGATAACCCAAGAACAAACAAAACAAGGTCGTTAGGGCGGCGTAACGAATAGAGGTCGCATACGCCTCCAAATAAATCGTCGCATGGCTCGGGTGCTCTAGGTTTAGGAAAATTGAGACGTAATTCGACAGCTCCGCCTTAAATGTCCACCCCCCATCCGTCACCTCGAGCAGTGGCATAAACGGATCCACGCCGCCATCCATATCGGTCACNCTNATCCGCAACANAATCAAGAACGGGAGTGCAAAGAACACCAGCANCCAGGCGTATGGCACACCAATAACGGTGCGTTTACCCGCTTTGTCTAGCCATCGCCATCCTAGATGCATGTCCGTCGGCCTCAACTAGCGGTCCAAAACCACAGCCGCCTCGGCTGGCCACCAGAAAAACACGCCGTCCTCCCATGTGATGTCGCTGGTCTCAAAACGAAGGTGATTCGCCTCGGTTACCTTCACCTGCTTACCCGAGGGAAGCACGACGACAAAGGTGCTGTAACTGCCGAAGTAAGCAATCTCCAGAACCTTACCTGTAAAAATATTCTGTCCAATGCCATCGGGGCGCTGTTTACTGATATTTATTTTTTCAGGCCGTACCGCCACGCTCACTTCCTGCCCAAGGTAGCCCGTCGGCGCATGGTTAATATGAATAACCCCTTCGGTGGTCTCGATCTCGCTAGAGCCCAAGGCCTCGCGCGACAAACGACCATCAAACAAATTAGCCTGACCAATAAAGTCCGCCACAAAACGACAGTTGGGATACTCATAGACCTCTTGAGGTGCACCCGTCTGGAGCACGTTGCCGTCGCTCATCACGGCGATGCGCGAGGCCATCGCCATGGCCTCCTCTTGGTCATGCGTGACCATGACGCATGTCACNTCTACCGATTCAATGATGTTGACGAGCTCAAACTGTGTCTCTTCTCGTAGCTTCTTATCTAAAGCNCCTAGCGGCTCATCCAACAACANGAGCTTGGGCTTCTTCGCCAAACTGCGCGCCAGTGCAACACGTTGCTGCTGACCCCCNGAAAGTTGGTGGGGCTTACGCGTCGCATACGCACNNAGCTGCACGAGATCTAACATNTCNGCCACGCGGGCAGAAATAATGTCTTTNGGTAGGCCCTCCCGACGCAGACCAAACGCGACGTTCTCCCAAACACTCAAGTGCGGGAACAGCGCATAGGATTGAAACATCATGTTCACTGGTCGCTCATGCGGCGGAATGTTCACCATATCCACACCACCTAGCAACACGCGCCCAGCCGTCGGTGTTTCAAAGCCAGCCAACATACGTAACAGCGTGGACTTGCCGCAACCTGAGCTACCTAAGAGGGCAAATATCTCACCGCGTTCAATCGACAAGTTGACATGGTCGACCGCAACGACATCATCAAACCGCTTTAACAAATCAATGGTTTGCAAAAACGTTTTGTTGTCTCGCAACGGCTGCACGCGGTCATCAGCTGTCAGCTCAGTCATCTCTGTATCCCCACGTTATCGTTGATAGTGGTGTGATCAGACAAAAAGCAAAAGCCGCACCCCCCAGTTACCCGGGGGTGCGGCTTTGATTTTTTACTATGCGTAATCAATTACCTTTTTTGAACGTGGTGTATACGTTCGCCATCGCCTCCCGCGCACTGGCGGTGAAGTTTCCAGGAGGGATCATTCGCGTCATGGCCTCACCTGTCACGAAAATGGTGGGATTCTTAGAGATAACAGGATCAACCAAAGGCTCAGCAGCCTTGTTACCTGACGGATACTGCATCTCATTGGTAAAGGTAGCAGAGACCTCTGGGCGCAAGAAATAGTTCAAAAACTGGTGTGCGTTATTTGGATGCTTGGCATCCGCAGGGATAGCCACCGTATCGAAAAAGATCAGAGCGCCGCCGGTCGGCAGCAGCGCTTCAATTTTCTCTCCACTCTCGTTTTCAACAGCACGCTCTCGCGCAATATTGATGTCGCCGGACCAACCAATGGCCACACAGGCTTTGCCACCCGCTATATCGTCGATGAGGGTGGATGAGAACATGCGCACGTTCGGACGTACCTTCAACAACATCTCCAACGCTTTCTTATAGTCGTCGGGGTTGTTTGAATAGGCATCCAACTTGAGATAGTGCAACGCCACGGGAACAATTTCTGTTGGCGAGTCTAGGTACGCGATGCCACAGGACTGCAGCTTGGCCGTGTACTTCGGGTCAAACACCAAATCCCACGCGTTTTCAGGCATGGGCATCCCGTCGAGCGCCTTTGTAACGCGATCCTGGTTGATACCGACCGTCGTAAAGCCCCAACCCCACGGAAAAATGTATTGATTACCCGGGTCAACCAATTCAAGTTTTTGCATCACNCCTGCGTCGAGGTTGCCGTAGTTGCTTAGCTTTGTTTTGTCTAGCTTTTGCAGCAGTCCGCCGTCAATTTGCGGTTTCGCAAACGCTGACCCCGGCATCACGATGTCGTATCCGGAGTTCCCCGCAACCAATTTCGCGTGTAACGCTTCATTGGTTTCAAATGTTTGGTAGTTGACCTTGATGCCCGTCTCTTTCTCAAAATCAGGAATCATGGACTCACTAATGTAGTCAGGCCAGTTGTAGATGTTCAAAATCTTTTCTTCGTCGGACGCCGCAACCTCGGTTGCGGCCGTTTGAGCCTGCTCCTTTTGACCACACGCCATCAGCAACGCACTAAGCGCCGTCAGCGCCGCCAAAGCTAGAACTCGTTT
>JGI26086J50260_1001378_pt1 | contig 14288 bp, 13 predicted proteins | sample SaaInl3SG_22_DNA_FD_50260 | JGI IMG/M metagenome (IMG submission 50260)
CTCTGGAAAAAGAATATCAGGGAGTGTGGCAGGTGAGCGATTTACTACAAAACAGAGGAAACCCTATGTCGGAAATTTATTGAATTACGTCACAACAAAAGACAAAAGTATTGATTTTGATTGGTACAGAAATATATTTATTAATACATTTTATGGATCAAAAGGATTTTCTATGGCCCCTTATTTATCCAACTTACTTATAAAATTGATTTTTTCAAAGCTGGATGAAAATGAAATAAGACTAATAAACTCTCTAAGCCCTTACCAAAATGAACTTAAAATTTTGAAAAAAAGTAATAAAATTATTGAAAATTTTTATTATGAATAAAATAAAGAAAAAACTAGAAGATCTCGAACTGCAAGGAAAATTTCTTGAGGCAGCAGAATTGCTCAAGACAGAGCTAAAGAAGAATCCAAAAGATTTAGTTATTCAAACGGAAATTGGAAACATGCTTGCGCAGGCCGGTGACTATGAAGAAGCGCTTGGTTTTTTCAGACGCGTCCATTATGTTTTTAAGGATAATCAAGATTTAAAGAACACCATAACTTTTTGTTTAAATGAGCTCGGCAATAGATACCACCAGAATCGACAATTCGAACAAGCGACCCTTTACTTTGAAGAGTTAATCAGTATCGATAATTCAAATTGGCATTATGTTTATAACTACGCCAATACACTTCAAGATGCTAATAAGATTAACAAAGCAATCTCAAACTATCTTGCAGCTTCTAGAATGGGTGGTGGCAATGATCCAGCTTTATTCAATAATCTTGGAAACGCTTATCAGAAAATTAATTTATTAGAGGAATCACAAGCTGCATTTAAAAAATCCAATAGTTTACAGTTTAACAATAATACTTTTTTGCAATTAGTACATTTAAATCAGCGGCTGAGTTTTTGGGACGACTATGAAGAGCACCTAAAAAAATTAAGAACCATACTAAAAAGAGGTGATTTTAATTTCTCACCATTTCCGATTTTAAGCTTACCGACTATCAGCAATCAAGATTATTTAAATATAGCAAATTACTGGAACGCAATGCATCCTAAAACATTAATTGATGCAAAAGACCTAGAATATAAAAATGAAAAAATTCACGTGGGTTACATGTCCTCAGACTTCAGAAATCATCCGCTGTACCATTTGATATTTGAGTGTCTAAAGCATCATAATCGGGATAAATTTAAAATCATACTTCTTTACAATGGACTTCCTGAAGAGACTCCAGAACATAATAACTTTAAAGAGATAGCTGACCACTTTATCAACACCTACGAAATGTCAGACATTGAATTAGTTCGTTCTATCCATAGCCATAAACTGGATATTTTAGTCGACCTCTCTGGCTTTACAAAAAATAGTAGATCGCAAATTTTAAAATATAGGCCGACAAAGATTCAAGTTAATTGGTTAGGTTATCCTGGTACCCTGGGCTTTTATGAAAAGAAGCCAATGTGCGACTATATATTTGCAGACAAGTTGATAATTCCTGAAGAAAATAAACAATACTTTGCAGAAGAGGTAATATATTTAGAACCCACCTACCAACCAAACAATCATAAAAGAGCCAAAACACAAACAAATAAAGAAAATTATCTTATTCCCGAGAATAAATTTGTTTGGGGGTGTTTTAATCAAAATTTAAAAATAACTAAAACAATGTTTGATGTTTGGTTAAGAATTCTAAAAGCATGCCCCGATTCAATTTTATGGCTTTTGCAATCAAATGATTTAGCTAAAAATAACATAAAAGATTACGCATTAAAGCAAAATATCGATTCGGATAGAATTTTATTTGCTGACTACAGACCCAATGACGAGCACAATGAAAGAATATCGTTCGTTGATGTATTCCTAGACTGCTATCCTTACAATGCCCACACAAGCGCTGCTGATGCAATCTTCCAAAATATTCCCATCATTACTTTAATTGGGGAATCATTTCAATCCAGAGTGGCGGCAAGTATATTAAAGGCAGTTGAAGTAGATGAGGAACTTGTTGCTAATAATTATGATGAATATCTTCAAAAATCTATTAATATTTATGAAAATCGCGAGGTAATAAAAAATTTAAAAAATAAAATAGAAAAGAATAAGAGCAAGCTATTTGATACTAAGAAATATACAAGATATATTGAAAATATTTATGGCCAGTTAATCAAAAACAGACACTGTAATTGAAGTAAGTATCAAAAATCCGCCAATAAAATCTTTCAAACTTAATAATTCATCGGCCAAGTAAAATGAGGATAAACTGGCTACAATAATCTCAAAAAGAAATATCGGGCTGGTTTGAACTGGATTTACTCTTGGCAAACCATACTGAACGATTAATGTTGAGATGAATAACAAAGCACCAATTATTAAAATTATCATTGCATTATGCGGGTTAAAAATATTTTCAAGAAATTGAAAATGTCCATAAAAAATCTCAATTACTAACCCACCAAAAAAAACCCCTGACCAGATCGATAATGATTTTAATTGAAAATTTATTTTCTTGAATTTTTTAGCTAAGACATTGGTTGCTGCAAAACCCATTCCAGCAACAATGGCAAATACATCACTTAACTGAATATTTAATGACAATTTAAAGTCGGCTAATATAATCATACCTCCAAGAACTGATAATAGAGCTACTAAGCAATGCTTTGCTGTTAATTGTTCATCATCAATCAAGAAATAGCTGAGAAAAATTGTCCATAAGGGAGACATAAAAAATAAAAGCATTGACCTCACCACTTCACCATATACAACTGCCAATACATAACAAATATTGGTCAAACATCCTATCGATGCATAAATAAACAAGGATTTTTTATTTGCAAGGAGCTCTTTAAAATGTTTAGGTATGATTGAAAATAGTGAAAATATTAATGCCACAAAAAAAGATACTAGGCTAGCAGATATTGGCTCTATACCGCCCCCACTCAGCAAGCGATATGGATACCAAACCAAACCCCAAAAAACTGTTCCGTAGAGCAAGCAAGAGATTCCTACCAAGTTAATTCGAGTCATTTTTATTTATAAAGGATTGAATTAAATGTTTAATTTTATTTGTTACGTTATGCTCAAATGGATCAAAGATATAAGTATTCTCCATTCCTCGGATCCATGTAATTTGTCTTTTAGCTAATTGACGCGTTGCAAATAAAATCTTATTAAAAAGCTCATCTTCTGGTATCTCTTTTTTAATCATCATTCCAACCTGTCTATATCCTACTGACCGCATTGAATTTGACTGCAAGGTTAATGATGGATATTTTTTAAACAGCGCCCTAACCTCCTCTACAATGCCATCATTGAGCATTTCTTTAGTTCGTCGGGCAATTGCTTCATGAAGTTTGCCACGATCCTCAGGGACAATTGCAATTTTTAAATAATCACCTGAAGTCTTGGGTTTGTTGGATTCTTTTGAATAAAAGGATGTTAAAGGCTTCCCGGTCATTAAAAAAACCTCTAATGACCGCTTAAGTCGCTGCCGATCAAACTCATTAATTGTGGTTTCAGGATCAACAGATTTTACTTTTTGATACAACCATTCGATTCCATGTTGCTGATACAGACCTTCAACCTCCGCTCTAACTCCCAAGTCGCTTCCAGGTAATTTATTAAGTGGGTTAAAGATTGAATTGAAATACATCATCGTACCACCTACCAACAAAGGGTTTCTATTGCTATGCTCGATTCTTTCGATGATTGCATTGTAATACTCAATAAACAGACTTACAGAGAAGTTATCGATAGGTGAAATTAGGTTAATCATTTCATGAGGATACTTTTTCAGTAATTCATCACTTGGTTTGGCTGAGCCGATATTGCAGTCATTGTATATTTGAGCAGAATCTACACTAATCAAATGAACACTCAATTCATCATACAACTCCATAGCAATTTTGGTTTTCCCTGATGCAGTAGGTCCAAAAAGGCAAATCTTTTTCATATCAGTAATTTTCAGTGTAAAANGCTAAATTGGCTCCTGTTTTTAGATATTTTTGGATACCTTTAACAATGCTCTCAGCAAGCTTAAACTGAAAGCTCTCGGATTTNAGACTTTTTTCTTCTTTAGGGTTGCTGATAAAGGCAGTTTCAACCAATATTGATGGGATATCGGGTGCTTTCAGAACTGCAAAACCAGCCTGTTCAACATATTTTTTATGTAAGGTATTTACCTCTCCTATCTCATCAAGAACATACCTTCCAAGTTTCATACTGTCGTTAATAGTTGCACTTTGAGATAAATCGAGTAACGTTTGAGCTAATACCGGATGTTTGTCGTCTATACTAACTCCGCCAACCAAATCAGATTCATTCTCTTTATTAGCAATAAATTTAGCAAAGGCACTGGATGCACCCCTTTCAGATAAAGCAAAGACAGATGATCCTTTCACTGACTTCTTGGTAAATGCATCTGCATGGATTGAGATGAATAAATCAGCTTGAAGTTTTCTTGCCTTAGCAACTCGGTTGGCCAAAGGAATAAAATAATCTCCATCGCGAATCAAAACCCCTTGAATATTTGGCTCTTTATCTAATACATCTTTCAGTTTTTTCGCTATTTCTAAGGTGATATTTTTCTCTTTAACTCCTGAAGAGCCTCTAGCTCCTGGATCTTCACCCCCATGACCAGCATCAATTGCAATAACAATCTTATTTATCTCTTCAATCTTAGGCTCATCAACAATTTCGATAGGCTGTTTATCGATTTTTTTTGTTTCGTCTGTAACTTGTTTACTATCCTCATCATTGGATATTGGTTTTTTTTGTAACTGCTTTAGAAGATGAGCAATTTCATCCTCCTGATGGTAAACGTCAATGACAAGCCTATGGCCATATGACTGAATGGGCTTTAAACTAAAAATTTTGATTTTTGACTCCTGATGCAAGTCGATAACAATTCTTACGGTAGTACGATCAAACTGAGCTACTCTAATACCAGAAATAACATCATCATTCTTAAAATCTACATTAGATAAATCTTTTAAACTGTTGTTAATACTAATACTTTTTAAATCAATAACCACTCTATCTGGATTTTTAAGAATAGCTTGATCGTTTTTTATATAACTGGATGACTCAATAGTAAGGCGAGTATATTCACTTGAAGGCCACACCCTGGTTTGAATATCATTAGCATATATATTGAATGAAAAAATTGTAAAAATAAACAATGAAAGCCATTTTTTTTCAAAACTCATGGATTCAGCCACTCTTCAACCATATTTATCTGAAAATCCCGTTCATTATTTTGATCGGTTGATATTTCTACAAATATATCAGGATTCAACTTTATACCCTTAATTTTTTCAGGCCATTCAATAATAGTTATGGAGTTACTAGACAGGTATTCATCAAAACCACCACTAAACCACTCCTCCGGAGTTCCAAACCGATACAGATCAAAATGATTAATCGTATACTCACCAACACAATGCACCTCAACCAAATTGTAGGTTGGACTTTTTACCTTTTCTTTATACCCAAGAGATTGAAGTAAAAATCTTACAAATGTTGTTTTACCAGCACCCAAGTCTCCTTTTAAAAAAATGACCATACTTTGCTTTAGATTGCGACTCATTAACTCAGCGATACGCATTGTGTCGTTCTCATTTTTAGATTTATGATGTAATGTATTCATAGCTTAACAGTTTATTATTTTTTTCGATGTTAGATAAGACATATTGGCAAGATATATCATCAAAAGTCATCCTTCTTGGTAAATCTGAGGGTTTTTCTGACGTCGGGTTAGCGTCTAACCGTATCAATGCCAATAAAAAACTTTATAAAGAATGGATCAAAAAAAATAATCATGGCAGCATGCATTTTCTTAAAGAACATGAAGATTTAAAGTTCGACCCAGAATCGATAATGCCTGGGACCAAAAGTATCATAAGCACAAGGGTCGACTACCTTCCGTTGAATGAAAATCTGATAGATCAATTACAAAAAAAAGACACTGCCTACATAGCTCGTTATGCATTAGGTCGTGATTATCATAAAACCCTGAGAAAGAAATTAAAGAAATTTGCTGAAGAGATTAAAAATTTAATCGATGATAAAGACATCGTATTTAATTATAGGGTTATTACCGACTCAGCTCCTAGTCCAGAAATAGATATTGCTACCCAAGCAGGATTGGGATGGAGGGGAAAAAATACTTTACTGTTAAATAAAAACAATGGATCCTGGTTTTTTCTTGGGGAGATATACACCAACCTACCATTAGAAGTTAAACAAAATGCTCAAACAAATCATTGTGGGAGCTGCAAAGCATGTATCGATATATGTCCAACAAAGGCTATAGAATCACCATATTATTTAAATGCTACAAAATGTATTTCATATCTGACAATTGAACATAAAGGTCCTATTCCGGTCCCCATGAGAAAATTAATTGGGAATAGAGTTTATGGGTGTGACGACTGTCAAATTATTTGCCCATGGAATAAATTTGCCAAACTTAGCTCTGAAATTGATTTTTTCGTTCGTCATAAATTAAATAACATAGACTTGATTGACTGCTTTGAAATGGATAAGGAAAAATTCAATAAAATTTTTTCAGGTAGTGCTGTAAAAAGGATTGGATATGAAAAATGGATAAGCAATATTGCCATCGCAATCGGAAATGCTAATAAAAGTCCAATTTTATTAAAATCATTATTAAAAAGAGTTAACGACCATTCAGAATTAATTCAAGATCATGTCAAATGGGCAATTTCACAACAAGAACTATAATTAAAAGTGTTATTTTTGATATAATGTCCGCTGATTGAAAACCATTACTAACCAAGAATTAATAAATGACAAAAATAATCGACTCTAAAGAGTGGAAAGCGCTCGAATCCCATTTTAAATCAATAAAAAACATTCAAATGCGGGAAATGTTTAACCAAGATGAAGAGAGATTCAACAACCTTCACTTAAAACTTGACGACCTATTAGTGGATTTCTCAAAAAACAGAATTACCCAAGAAACTATTCATTTACTTACCGATTTGGCAAAAAAAGTGGATTTGGAATCTTGGAGAAAAAAACAATTTTCTGGTGAAAAAATAAATAATACAGAAGACCGAGCCGTATTACACACAGCCCTGAGATCACAAACTAATGATCCCGTTTATGTCGATGGTATTGATGTAAAACCCGAAATCAAAAAAACACTTAAACAAATTGAAGAATTCAGCAATGCCATAAACTCTGGCTCTTGGAAAGGCTTCAGCGGTAAGTCAATTGATACAATAGTAAATATAGGAATTGGGGGGTCTGACTTAGGTCCTGCAATGGTTTGCAAAGCACTTAAACCCTACGCCAATCAAAAATTAAATATTCATTTCGTCTCGAATGTTGACTCAGCTGATCTTTCTATAGCACTTAGTACTTGCAACCCTGAAACAACACTATTTATTGTTGCTTCAAAAACCTTCACAACGCAGGAAACTATGACAAATGCTTTTTCTGCACGCCATTGGCTCGTTAATAAATACAACAATGAAGAGTGTATAAAAAAACATTTTGTTGCAGTTTCAACAAATCTAGAAAAAGTAGAAGAATTTGGGATTGATCAAGATAATATGTTTGTTTTTTGGGATTGGGTTGGAGGTCGCTATTCGTTGTGGTCATCAATTGGCTTATCGATTGCAATTTACTTGGGGTTTGATAATTTTAAAGCTCTACAAGAAGGCGCATATGAGATGGATGAACATTTTCTTAACGCGCCATTAGAAAAAAATATTCCAGTTATTTTAGCGTTAGTGGGTATTTGGTATATCAATTTCTTCAAGTTTAATACGCAAGCTATTTTACCCTATGATCAAGGCCTTTCGTTACTTCCACCATATCTTCAGCAAGCTGATATGGAAAGCAATGGAAAATTTATTGATAGGGACGGAAAACGAGTATGTGTGGAAACGGGACCTGTTATATGGGGAGCATCTGGTACAAATGGGCAGCATGCTTTCTATCAACTGATTCACCAGGGTACCCAGTTTATTCCGAGTGATTTCATTATGCCCATAAAATCACATTACGATCTTGGAGAAAAAAAGAATCTACATCATAAAATTTTAATCTCTAATTTATTAGCCCAAACTCAGTCGTTAATGATGGGTAAGTCAATTGATGAGGCGAGATCTGAATTATTAAACTCAGGGTTAAATGACCAGGAAATTGAAAAACTTCTTCCGCATAAGTCGTTTGAAGGAAATAGGCCCAGCAATACTATTCTTTTTGACGAACTCAACCCAAAAACATTGGGGAAATTAATAGCTTTATATGAACACAAAATTTTCACTCAAGGAATAGTTTGGCACATAAACTCATTTGACCAGTGGGGTGTGGAATACGGCAAACAAATTGCAAGATTAGTTTTACCTAAAATTCAGGGTGAAAAGACCACAAACTGTTTTGATAGCTCAACAAATAATCTAATTAATCACATTAAAAATAAATGTTAAGTTATTATTTTAATTGAAAATTATTTTTTAATATATTTAAATTAACAGATTGTGCAACACCTGCCCCAAGCTTCTTAGCAAATCTGTCAGCAAATGTCTCATAGGTAGTAAAATCAACAATCTTATCAAAGCCAATTACGTCACGTGCAATTGACTCCGTTGACCCATAGCCGTCAATCAGTCCTAAATCCAAAGCAGACTCCCCATTCCAAAATAAACCTGAAAAGATACTCTCATCATTCTTTAAACGTGACCCTCGACCTTCCCTTACAGCGGTAATAAATTGCTGGTGAACTTCGTTAAGTAGATTTTGCACGTGATCCTTTTGTTCTTTATTAACAGGTCCAAATGGGTCTAAAATTCCTTTATTATTCCCAGCGGTAAGTAGACGTCTCTCAATTCCTAATGTTTGAATCGCTTTTTCAAAACCAAAACCATTCATTAGAACACCTATTGAACCAACAATACTTGCTTTATTTGCATAAATTTCATCTGCGGCCACGGCAATATAATAACCACCTGAGGCACATATATCTTCCACAACCACCTTGATTGGCTTGTTAGGGTACATTCCTTTTAACCTTCTTATTTCATCATTAATGATTGCTGACTGAACAGGACTTCCACCAGGACTGTTAATGCTTAAAATTAATGCTTTTGAATGTTCATTTTTAAGTGCTTTTCGAATGCTCTTGATCGCATCATCTGCGTTTATTTCTGACTCTGCAGCTATAACCCCGTTTAGCTTGACCAAGGCAGTAAAGTCTTCTGAAGACGAAATCTCTTGAGAGGGTTTGATAAAAAAAACAAAAAATAACAAGAAAAGGTAAATGAAGGTCAAAATTTTAAAGAAGATTCCCCATCTTCTTGTTTTTCTATTTTCATTAACAACGTTAGACAATAAAATCTTTAATGCGTCGTCTTTAACAACCTGCTCTTTTCTGGATTTAGTTTCCATCGTAAAAAACCTCTACCTCTTCTTCATGTTCAGTTAATTCCAAGCGACCAAGACTTTTTGATTTACAGGGTCCAGACACACACAAACCTGTCACAGGGTCATAAAGTGCTCCATGGGTTGAGCATACAATAAATTCTTGATTATTGTCAAAAAAGTTAGCCTCCTCCCAGTCTAATTCAACCGCTAAATGTTTGCATTCGTTAAGGTAGGCATAAAAATTACCCTGAAAAAAAACCACAAATATACTCCGATTATTGATTACAAATTTTGCTGACCTTGTTTTTGATTGCATTATCTTATTCTTAGAAAAAAAGTACGAATTAGACATTTTTTATAATCCAGTCAAACAAATCCAAAGGTTCGTTTGCACAATAAAGCATATATTTGCTAAAGTCTTTTGGGTTGGTCGCTCCATAACTTACCCCAACAAAACCAATTCCAGCATTTACAGCCATCTCTTGGTCAATTAATGAATCTCCAATCATAATGGAATTATCTTTTTCAACCATCAGGTTAGCAATCAAATCATTAACCATTTGCGGGTGCGGCTTAGAAAAGCAGTCATCTGCAGTCTTGGAATCTTTAAAATATTTACCTAAGTCAAATGCCTTAAAATCATTGTCTAACCCCCTCCTGCTTTTTCCAGTNGCAACAGCAAGTGTAAAGTTGTTATTAATTAGNCGCTCAAAACCNAATGACATCCCAGAAAATGGTGCAGGACGATTNTCTATATATATGTTTTTATAGCATGTAACAAAGTCATCATATCTGTGATGAAAAGTATTATTAGTTAACTCCCCAAAGGCCTCAGGAAGGCTTAATCCTATAATTTTTTTTATATCACTTGGACTGAATTCTTTGTTAATAATTTTTCGAAAAGCCATATTAATAGAGTCAATGATATGTGCGGTGCTATCAACTACCGTTCCATCCCAATCAAAAATTAACAACTTACTCATTTAATAGCTTTTCAAAATTATTAGGCAAAGGAGAAATACATTCAAAAATATTATCTGTAAATGGGTGATGGAATCTTAATTTATGTGAATGCAAAAACATTTTTTTTAATCCTGAAGATACCAACTTTCTATTNAGGTCANAATTACCATATTTNTCNTCACCAAGAATAGGAAATCCCAGATTAGCAAGTTGAACTCTAATTTGGTGTGTTCTTCCCGTAATTAAATGAACTGATAAAATTGAGTAATTTTCATTGNTCGATTCCAAATAAAAAATTGATCTTGAAAGCTTACCTTCTTCTGGACCCTTAACCTCATGAACATGGTGACCATCATCTTTGTTGACCTTTTTTAAATAAGAACTTACATCTTTGACTTTATCTTTCCATAAACCCTGAACAGCGACAAGATAAAACTTACTTATTTGCTTATTTCTAAAAAGTTCCTGTAAAGATCTAAGTGATGATCGTTTCTTTGCAATCAAAATTAATCCAGATGTATTTTTATCAAGCCGGTGAACTAATTCTAGATACCTTAAATCTTTTCTTTGATTTCTTAAATATTCAATAAGTCCAAAATCTATTCCACTTCCTCCATGGACTGCAAGACCTGAGGGTTTATTAATTACCATAAACCATTCGTCCTCGTGAATTATGTTCAACTCTAAACGGTTATCTGGACTTTTTTCCTCCCTCTCTTTTTGAGTAACTGGTGGTATCCTAACCTGGTCATTCTCTTGAAGTTTATACAAGCTTTTAATTCTTTTTTTATTTACTCTCACTTCCCCACTTCTTATTATTTTATATACATGGCTTTTTGGGATATCTTTTAATACTCGTAATAAAAAATTATCAATCCGCTGACCAGATGAGGTGTCATCAATTTCAATTATGTAAGAGTTAGTTTTCATTATCTATTTGTTTTCTTTTAATCTTTTTTAGCCTATACTAGGCTAACACTTTAAATCAAAATAGTTGATTTTAAAGTATTTTTTTAAGAACAATGAAATTTAAGTAACCTCATTTATATTTAATGTTAAGAGTTGCTTAATTTTTAAAAAGATTTTTGATAAAAGAAATTACATAAGTTACAAATTACAAAATTTTAAGATAACTTAGAAATATCTTTATCAGGATCTTCTAATAAGGGAGATATGATAATGAAGAGGATGCTATTTAATGCAACTCAGTCCGAAGAAATACGTGTAGCGATAGTTAATGAAGATATAATTGAAGATCTTGATTACGAAAGAAGCACCAGGGAACAAAGAAAAAGTAATATCTACAAAGGAAAAATAACCCGAGTCGAACCATCTCTTGAGGCAGCCTTCGTAAACTACGGTGTAGACAGGCACGGATTCCTTCCATTCAAAGAAATTTCAAAAGAATTTTATTCAAAGAAGTCAAGAAAGAAAAGTGTTTCCATTGCTGACGTTATTGACGAAGGTCAAGAAGTTATTATTCAAGTTACAAAAGAAGAAAGAGGAAACAAGGGAGCTGCATTAACCACCTACCTATCTCTAGCAGGCAGATACATTGTTTTAATGCCTAACAATCCTGACAGCGGAGGTATCTCCAGAAGAATTGAAGGCGATGAAAGGGTCAATTTTAAGGATGCTTTGTCACAATTAACAATCCGAAAAGGTATGAGTGTTATTGGTAGAACAGCCGGTATAGGAACATCCGTTGAGGAAATCCAATGGGACTTAGATTACTTAACTCAACTTTGGGATGCCATTCAGAGTGCATCAAGTCAACAGGAATCCCCTTTCTTAATTTACCAAGAAAGTAATCTTGTAATTAGAGCTATAAGGGATTATTTTCATCCAGATATCGAAGAAATTATTATTGATAATCAAGATATTTACGATCAAGCCTCTCAGTTTATGAATCATGTAATGCCAGATTATGCGAACCGTATTGAACTTTATGAAGACAGCACATCATTATTTTCTAAATACAATATTGAGCGTCAAATTGAATCAGCCTTTTTAAGAGAAGTGCAACTTCCTTCAGGTGGCGTAATTGTAATTGATCATACGGAAGCTTTAGTATCAGTGGATGTCAACTCAAGTCGATCAACCAAAGGAAGAGATATCGAAAATACGGCTTTCAATACAAATATTGAAGCAGCCAGAGAAATTGCTAAACAGTTAAGACTTAGAGATATTGGTGGTCTTATAGTAGTTGATTTCATCGATATGGAGAGCACTAAACATCAAAGAGAAGTTGAAGAATGTTTACGTGACTCGTTAAAGCATGATAAAGCCAGAATTCAAACAGGAAGAATATCAAGATTTGGGCTTTTAGAGCTTTCACGCCAGAGATTAAGACCAAGCATTGGAGAAACAAGCAATGGNGAATGCCCAAAATGTAATGGTACAGGNAGGATTAGAGACTTCCAATCTTCAGCCTTNCACGTAATTAGGTTAATTCAAGACGAATCAAATAAAAAAAGTGGACAGCAAATTTCAGTCCAGGTCCCTGTTGACGTAGCAACTTTTATCTTAAACGAAAAAAGAGAGCTAATTACTCAAAGCGAGACTGATAATGAAAATAAAATATTTGTTATACCAAATAAATATTTTGAAGTTCCTCAGTTCAAAATAACCTCAAATGAANTAAGTAAGAAACAAAACTTAAGTTATCAAGAAGTTGAAGTTCCTGAGTTNAATCCCAATGAACAAGATGAGGATGAGGAAAGAAAGCCACAGNTACANCCAGCAGTAAAAGGCCTAATTCCAGAAAAAAGATCGAAAAAANCTAAAAATAAATCATTATTTGGATTTATCAAGGGGCTTATAGCTAGTGATGATGAAGAAGATACTAATCAAAATCAAANGATCATTAACGATAGTTCTAATGATTCTGAAGAGATCGNATCTGAAGAAAGTCNCCAGCCAAATCGAAATAACAGAAGAAGACGNAATTTCAGAAATAAAAATAGTAGAAATAATAAGCCATCTGACAATAATGGTAATAATAAATCTTCAAACTCGCCCGAAAGTGATAAACAAAATATTACAGATAAAGATAAAAAAGAATTTAATAGAAATAGATATCAAAAAAATTCAAAACCAAAAAATGAAAAATCTTTGGAAGCTGTTATTCCTAAAAGTGAACCTNTAAAAACAACGGATACGAATAAATCATCAGCAAATCNAGATACTGTTAAACCAAAGCCAAAAAAAGTGGAAGAATTAAAAGACATCAATCTTGAGGATGTTGGTTTGAAGTTAGTAGAAACCTCAAAAAAATCGCAACCTAGCAAGCAGGAGGCTGAGGATGCAGCAGCAAAACCGACAAAAAGAAAAAAAGCCAATTGGGAAAAGCCGAAACTAAGTAAACCAAATGATGTTAAATTAGTTATGGTTGAAACAAAAAATAATAAGGCTAAACCTAAGGTAGGCAAAAAAACGGCGACAGAAAATAAATCAGTTAAAAAAACGGCTAAATAATGAGGATGCGATCAGCCACCCTACTAATACAGATAGTAAGGTCGCTGTCATTGTTATCGAAACATGCATAAAAGCTTTCGCATAGAATTTATTCTGAATAAACTCAAAAAAATAACCACCAAAAGCTGAGAATGTTGTAAAGCTCCCTAAAAAACCAACAATAAGACCAAGCTTAGCGGATTGACTTAAGACATCTAGCTCGCTTGCAACAAAAAAAAGTATGCCCATAAAGAAACACCCGATGATATTAGCGAGCAATATTCCATTAAATACAGAATAATTAAATGGATATAAAATAGTAAGCAGGTATCTTAAAATTGCACCAGCTGCAGCAAAAACTCCAACAGTAATAATCTGAATTGTGCTCATTAACTCAATCTTAAAAAATTTTCTCGGTAATATTTTAACTCTTCTATAGACTCACGAATATCTTCCAAAGCTTCATGCTTAGCAGATTTT
>JGI26086J50260_1001390_pt1 | contig 14170 bp, 13 predicted proteins | sample SaaInl3SG_22_DNA_FD_50260 | JGI IMG/M metagenome (IMG submission 50260)
ATAATAATTGTGATAAGTAATTTTTTCATGATTTTAAATGTTTTAATTAGTTTTCAAATTTAACAAATTACTTCTTTAAGACAATTAATTTTTGATATAAATAGTATTTGTCAAAGAAATTAATTCTGCGTTGCAATTAATCTAAATAAACAATACATTTGGTGTTTAACAATTAAATCAAATAAAAATGAAAAAACTTATTTTAGCATCTCTTAGTATCGCTTTATTGTACGCATGCGTTCCACCCGCAGACTCAAATCAAGCGTCAGCGCCTCAAGAAATTGGATATCAAATTTCTGACAAGGGAGAGAAAATCTCTTTGTATGGAGGAGATATGGCCGCTGTTTCTCTATGGGAAACATACCTAAAAGCCCATAACGAGAGAGACCTTGAAACGATTGCAGCTTTAAATGCAGAAGAGGNTTTCGTGGCATATGGCCCAAAAGGAGAGGTTATTAAAGGGACAGAGGCGCATATGGAATTTTTAACTACTTGGTTTGAACAAACCAACCCAATCTGGACTACAAAGTTTCTAATCACAAACATGTACACAGATAAAGAAGGAAAGGTGCAGCAGTGGATTACCTCTGGACACGACCTCACCCTAACTGTTGAAGGAGAAGAAGTGAAAGTGAACCAAGTGCATGACGGTCTTGTTGTTGACGGAAAAATCAAGATGTTTACTGTTAACGAAAGAGTTATGGTAGAAGAGCAAGAAGAAAAAGCAAAAGAGTAGTTTGTAATACTCTCAAAAAAAAGCCCCGCAATTTGCGGGGCTTTTTTTGTTGTACTAGAAAAACTATAGATATCCTTGGGTTATGCGCTTTACGTATTTACCGATAACATCAAACTCTAAATTTACCATGGTGTNNTTCTCAAAGGTGTTAAAATTTGTGTGGGCATAGGTGTAGGGTATGATGGCAACACTAAAGGTGTTTGGCCTTGAGTCTACTACCGTAAGNCTTACTCCNTTTACTGTAATAGAGCCCTTTTCTATGGTGATGTTGTTTAAAGAGCTGTCATAGGTAAAGGTAAACACCCAGCTACCGTTTTGCTCTTTTATTTCTTGGCATATCGCGGTTTGATCAACATGACCCTGTACAATATGCCCGTCTAGCCTATCTCCAAGTTTCATGGCCCTCTCTAAATTAACAACCGCGCCTGTTTTTAATTTACCAATATTGGTTTTATCAAGGGTTTCTTTAATTGCCGTAACAACATAGCTGGTTTCTGTTAGAGAGACAACCGTAAGGCACACACCATTGTGCGCAACACTTTGGTCTATTTTTAACATTGGAGCTAGCTCACTGGCTACCTCTATGTGCAGATTATCTCCCTCTTTGGTGAGAGACTTTATTTTACCTAAGGATTCAATTATTCCTGTAAACATGAGTAATTTGGTTACATTTGTACTACAAAAATAACGATAAAGAAACGACCTATATGAGTAATCAAGATAAAATAATTGTAGGAATCTCAATTGGTGATCTAAACGGCATTGGTAGTGAGATTGTGCTTAAAACGTTTCAAGATTCAAGAATGCTAGAATTTTGTACGCCAGTTATTTTTGCGTCTGTTAAGGTGCTATCTTTCTTTAAAAAACACTACGGCATAGAACTTAACCTTCACGGGATTGATACCTTAGATAAAATTATACCAAAAAAAATCAATGTTCTCAACTTATGGAAGGAGACAGTAGAGATCGATTTTGGAAAACAAGACAACACTATAGGCCAGTATGCTGTAAAATCTCTAGAGGCCGCCGTTATAGCTCTTAAGCAACATAAGATTGACGCGCTTGTAACCGCTCCTATAAACAAATCAAACATACAATCAGAGACCTTTAATTTTCCTGGCCACACAGATTATCTGCAACAAGAATTGGAGGGAGACAGCTTGATGTTGATGATTTCAGAAACCTTAAGAGTGGGTCTTTTGACAGATCATGTAGCGGTAAAAGATATTTCGGNAAACATCACCAGAGAGGTCATAGAAAAAAAGATCAATACCATCCATAAAACGCTAATTCAAGATTTTGGAATTGCCAAGCCAAAAATAGCCGTTTTGGGTATTAATCCTCACACCGGAGATAACGGTGTTATTGGAAATGAGGATGACACAATTATGCGCCCAACGCTTGATAATTTGCGCAACAACGGTAAAACGGTCTTCGGCCCTTATGCCGCAGACAGTTTTTTTGGCAGTGCAAACTATAAAAACTTTGATGTTATTATTGCCTCATACCATGACCAAGGCCTTGTCCCTTTTAAGACACTAGCCTTTGGCTCTGGGGTAAACTACACCGCCGGTCTTAGTGAGATAAGAACCTCGCCAGACCACGGCACCGCCTATGACATTGCCGGGAAAAACAAAGCAGATTTCACTTCTTTTAGAGCAGCAGTTTTTAGCGCTATTACTATTTTTAAAACAAGGAAAGCGTATCTNGTTTCTGCAGAAAATCCCTTAAAAATTAGCAAGCGAAAGCCCTTTGTAAAAAAGTAGTGATAAAATAATTTGCAAATGAAATAATTTTTTATCTTTGCAGCCGCTTTATGCGTAAGGCGGATATTTCAATTTGGTGTGATTATGAGAGATTTGAAAGAATTTACAATCCCTTTTGTTGGGTTGAAACTTGGAGAGCATCACTTTGATTTTACAATAGACAATACGTTCTTTGAGCATTTTGAGTATGACGAGTTTAATGGAGCAACCATTTCTCTGGACGTACTGCTAGATAAAAAAACAACCTTTATGGAGTTTACATTAACCTACACGGGTGATGTAAATGTAAATTGTGATGTAACCAACGAGACTTATAATGAGTCTGTGGCTGGAAGCTACCATTTTATTGTAAAGTTTGGNGATGATTTTAATGATGAAAATGAAGATTTACTGCTAATTCCACACGGGAGCTATGAGGTAAATATTCAGCAATTCATTTACGAGTCTGTAATTTTAAATTTACCCAGCAGAAGAATACACCCAGGAATAGAAGATGGAACATTGCAAAGTGACATTCTCGACAAACTTGAAGAGTTAAGCCCAAAGGCAACCAAAGAAGATACAGAAGAACCCCAACAAGGATCAACAGATCCAAGATGGGATTCATTAAAAAAATTATTAAACGAAAAATAATAGAGCGTAATGGCACATCCTAAAAGAAAAATCTCCAAAACTAGAAGAGATAAAAGAAGAACACATTACAAAGCAGTTGCACCGCAAATTGCTACAGATCCTACAACCGGAGAATCGCACCTATACCATAGAGCGCACTGGCATGAAGGTAAACTATACTACCGTGGTCAAATTGTTATTGATGCAGTAGAAGAAGTAGAAGCATAGGGCTTAAAAAAACTTATATACAGAGAACTCTCACAGCCTGTGAGAGTTTTTTGTTTTCTCAGCTATTAGTAAAAATCAAAAAAGTCNAAAAAGACTTTTTTTTGATTAAAATTCACTATTTTTCGGGCTTTTTAGAGAGATTTTGAATCTTTTTACTGAATTTAAACAAATTCTATGAGTACCATTACTGCTGCAATCACTGCTGTTGGAGGCTATGTTCCTGAGTATGTTTTAACAAACAAAATACTAGCAACAATGGTAGACACCAACGATGAGTGGATTACCTCAAGAACAGGAATCAAAGAGCGCCGCATTTTAAAAGAACAAGGCCAAGGAACTTCCTTTATGGCCATAAAAGCAGCTGAGCAACTGCTTTCAAAAAACAACATCAATCCAGAAGATATAGACATGGTGATTATGGCAACTGCCACACCAGATATGCCCGTAGCATCAACAGGTGTTTACGTAGCCTCACAAATAGGCGCGGTAAATGCTTTTTCTTATGACCTAGCGGCGGCATGCTCTGGCTTTCTTTTCGGTATGTCTACCGCAGCCAGATACATAGAATCTGGCAGATATAAAAAAGTATTACTCATTGGAGCAGATAAAATGTCCTCGATTGTAGATTATACAGATCGCACCACATGTATTATCTTTGGAGATGGTGCGGGAGCTGTTTTGTTTGAACCCAACCAAGAAGGGCTTGGTCTGCAAGACGAAATATTACGCTCTGATGGTGTTGGAAGAGACAGTCTTAAAATTGATGCAGGTGGATCTATTTTGCCTCCATCAAACCAAACCATCGCAGACAAACAGCACTTTGTTCATCAGGACGGGAAAACAGTATTTAAATTTGCTGTTTCTAAAATGGCAGATGTTTCAGAACAAATAATGCAACGAAACAACTTAACGGGTGATGATGTAAGCTGGCTAGTGCCACACCAGGCCAATAAAAGAATAATAGACGCAACTTCAAGAAGAATGAATTTGCCACAAGATAAAGTGATGTTAAATATTCACAGATACGGTAACACCACATCAGCAACATTACCTCTGTGTTTATTTGATTATGAAAACCAACTTAAAAAAGGAGACAATATCGTCTTTGCCGCTTTTGGAGGAGGCTTTACCTGGGGCTCCATTTATGTAAAATGGGCCTATGATCCAAAACAATAAAACAAGTACCTATTAACAAACAATTATATTATGGAATTAAAAGACATTCAAAGTTTAATCAAGTTCGTAACTAAGTCTGGCGCTAGTGAGGTAAAACTTGAAATGGAAGACGTTAAAATTACCATTAGAACAGGCGAACACAATAAAGGTGAAACTACCTTTATACAGCAAATGCCTCAGATGGCAGCTACTGCTCCAGCACCTGTTGCTGCAGCACCTGTTGTAGAAGCCACAACAGAAAGTAAAGAGGAATCTAACCTAATTACTGTAAAATCACCAATTATCGGTACTTTTTACCGTAAGCCATCACCAGACAAACCTATGTTTGTTGAGGTTGGATCTGTTATTGGAGAGGGAGACGTTTTATGTGTTATTGAGGCCATGAAACTTTTCAATGAGATAGAAAGTGAAGTTTCTGGTAAAATTGTAAAAATATTGGTGGATGACGCTTCTCCTGTAGAGTTTGATCAGCCACTATTTTTAGTAGACCCATCATAATTTATATTTTAAATCTTAGATAGAGTTTTAACAACCTTTGTGAAAACAAAGCTGTGAGTTATAAGTTTAAATAAAAGAGATATGTTTAAAAAAATATTGATTGCCAATAGGGGTGAAATAGCACTTCGCATCATACGTACCTGTAAAGAAATGGGCATTAAAACGGTGGCTGTTTATAGTAAAGCTGATGAAGAAAGTTTGCATGTAAAGTTTGCAGACGAGGCGGTATGTATTGGTCCAGCGCCAAGCAGTGAGAGTTACTTAAAAGTAAGTAACATTATTGCCGCGGCAGAAATTACAAACGCAGATGCAATTCATCCAGGATATGGATTTCTCTCTGAAAATGCAAAGTTTTCAAAAATTTGTAACGAACACAATATTAAATTTATTGGAGCATCCCCAGAGATGATAGACAGAATGGGTGATAAGGCAAATGCAAAATCAACCATGATCGCTGCAGGAGTACCTTGTGTGCCAGGAAGTGAAGGGGTTATTCCAGATTTTAAAACATGTATTAAAGTTGCCAAAAAAACAGGCTATCCAGTGATGCTTAAGGCAAGTGCTGGTGGTGGAGGAAAAGGAATGCGCGCTGTTTGGAAAGAAGAAGAGCTTCAAGATGCTTGGGAGTCTGCCAGACAAGAAAGTAAAGCAGCCTTTGGAAACGATGACATGTATATGGAAAAGCTAATTGAAGAGCCTCGCCATATAGAAATTCAAATTCTTGGAGACAGCAAAGGGAACGCATGTCACCTCAGTGAACGAGATTGTTCTGTACAGCGCCGTCACCAAAAACTTACGGAAGAAACGCCAAGTCCTTTTATGACAGACGCCCTTAGAAAAAAAATGGGAGAAGCTGCTGTAAAAGCCGCCGAATACATAAAATATGAAGGAGCAGGAACCGTAGAGTTTTTAGTAGATAAGCACAGAAATTTCTACTTCATGGAAATGAATACGCGCATACAAGTTGAGCATCCTATTACAGAACAGGTGGTTGATCATGATTTAATTCGTGAGCAAATTCTAGTAGCTGCCGGTGTGCTTATTTCTGGGAAAAACTACTTTCCATCATTACACTCAATAGAGTGTCGTATTAACGCAGAAGACCCCTACAACGACTTTAGACCTTCTCCAGGAAGAATAACGACCCTACACGCTCCAGGAGGGCATGGAGTTAGGCTAGACACTCACGTATATGCAGGGTATTCTATACCGCCAAATTATGATTCTATGATTGCAAAGTTGATTACAACGGCTCAATCACGCGAGGAAGCCATCAATAAAATGAAGCGCGCCTTAGATGAATTTGTTATTGAAGGAATTAAAACAACCATACCGTTTCATAGACAACTTATGGACCATCCAGATTATGTTTCAGGTAATTATACCACGGCATTTATGAATACATGGAAAATGAATGAACCTCAAGAGGAAGAATAAACCAACCACAATCAAATAAAAAAGTGCTATCTAAGATTAGATAGCACTTTTTTTATGACTCAAAATTCCTGCTGTTAATTAACAATAAGTTTTCTAACCTGGGTAGCACCACTTTGTGTTTTTAAGTAAATTAAATACACGCCACTACTATAGCTAGATACATCTACAGTATTATTTGAAGGATCCATCTCCCTTTCTTTATAGATAGACATCCCTGTGATGTTAAAAATCTCCATTGAGAAAAACTCTGTAGAGTTAATAAGAGAGACTGTAAAGGCATTATCTGTAGGGTTTGGATGCACAGAAAACAAACTGTTTTCTTGGCCCTCAGTGTTTAAGGCAGCATCGTTTCTAAAGCGGTACTTTATAGTTTCTCCAAACCAACGTTCTAAAAATACGATAGTAGAACCGCTCAAGTTTTTTAAACGAATAAATCCGTTACCATGGTTTGAGGGCCAGTTATTCATTCCGTCACCACCCGTATCATAGACCACTAGCTCATAGCATCCCTGTGGAAGATTAATTAGATCTGTATAGGTTGTGTTTGAATCATCAAAATCTCTCTCAAACATAACGTTACCAGCAGTGTCAAAGACCTTGTAGCTATTTTCAAAAGGACGGTTGTTTGTTTTAAAGTCTATTACCAATTGTTCCTCATGAATTGGAGCGGCCTCAAATTCTGAGGTAAGACTGTTGTTAAACTCGTATTGATCTGCACCGCCATTTGCCCCGCTAAGACTTACCTCAAAAGAGGTAGTTCCTTGGTAGTAATCACCAACCTCAATAGCAGGGAGTGTGATCACCTCCTGCTCTAAAAACGCTAAACTTCCTGTCCAGGTATAGCTGTAAGAATCTTCTCCTTGAACGCCATAGGTTACAATTACAGATTCTAATGGGTTCTCTCCATTGTTCTTAATTCTAATAACCGGCTCGCCACACGTTGGGTTAAATCTAGTGTTTAGTTTAAAAATGTTTGGCGCAATAATTTCCTCTAATGAGGCATCATTGGTAAAGTTCGGAGCACCATATTCCACAAAAAAGATTTCTGTTATATAGTTTCCGTAGGGATCCTGATCTATGTTATAATCTATGTCTGTTGTGGCATCTACCCCAACATTAATAAATGGTGTGACATCCAAATTTTGAACCGTTGCAGGAGCTCCTGGACACCAACCAGCTCTGTCATACATCCAGGTTCCCCCTTGAGGGTAGAGTGGGTTTTCTCCGCATTCTTGCATAATCTCCCAGCTATATTGCTCAACACCGTTTACAAGTACTTTATGGGTATTGTTACAAAACTCCCCACAATTATTACCATTTCCAAAACCATGTCCTGATAGGGTCGATTTTACCGAAAACATCTCTGCCTCTGGGTTGAGAGGCACCGTGGTGTTTACAACCACATCATCGAAGGTATTTAAACTATAATTACCAGAATATAAGTTCTGAATACCCAAGAGTTCTCTGGAAGGGGTACCCACCTTGAAAACAACCTTCATATCAAGTAATTCTTGAAAATTTCCTGCCTGAATGTGCACATCATCTCCTTGAAATAGGTGCTGAAAGTCTGTAACATCAAAAATCCACGTCCAGCCATCATCACCTAAAGAAAGGCCATTTCCGTAGGGTGTTATATAACGGCCAATCTCCCACGGGACAAGCACTTCTTCTCCAGGTACGGTGGTATTATATTCAATTTGTTCTAGAATAAGGGTAACATCTGGAGCTACAGCCGTAGAGTCTGTGGCAACCAAATTAGCATCATACTGGTAGTTATTATAATAGGTAGGGTTTACATAAAGAGTTTGATCCAAAACAGGGATTTCTCCAACCACTTCTTGCACATATTTCTCTACCATCACTTTTCCTTTTGCAATGGAGTCTACAACAAGCTCTGTATTTATAGTATAGCTGGCGGTGTTGCGATTAAATTTTACGTTGGGCCTTGTTGTAGATGTTGTAAAGTTCTTGAAGTGTGCACCACTATAGTTTTTTAACTGCGGAACACCGTAAAGCGGTGTTTGCTCGTCTAAAACTTCTTCAAGAGTCTCATAATTTGTCGTGATTTGATCAAACTTGTAATTTACCTTTAATGCTGAATAGTTAGGGTGGGAGGCATCAACATCCTTGTGCATCCAATTGGCAATGGTAGCCGGATCTAACTCTGTGGCCCAAATTTGGAAATCATCTAGTTTGCCATCATAAAAATTATCTGCATTCCATTGTCCTCTTCCAAGGTTAAAATCAGCGATAGCACCTACCGCTCTATTGAGCCCTGTTCCTGTATGCCATAGTTCTGCGTTGAGGTAGATATTCATTACACCAGTGGTTGCATTTTTAGTGAATGCCCAATGGTTCCAAACATCTTTGTATTGATCAATATCATCAACNTCTTTNTCTATGCGATCATACCCTGTNNCNTCTCCTGCGTCCCAATACACTCTTTGGTTGCTCCAAGGCAGATGTATGTTTAAAACTCTATTTCCCTCTTGATCATGGACGTCAAAAACACTATCGTTTTGAGGCTGCTCACCATTTCCGTTTAGCCAAAAAGAAATGGTAACTTCATTTTCTATCTCTGTAAGATTGGTGGTTGGAACTTCTAGTTTNTCTGGCCCATTAAAATTAAAATAAGCGTCTGTGGTTGCAGCCTGTGATGCGCAATCCCAGGAGTAGGCATTACCGCTCAAAGATACAGCGCTTGCGCCCTCTTTACCTGTAAATGCAACCTCTACAATGATGTTTGATGCCCCATCCCAGCTAAAAAAAGAAGGGAAATCAATATGCTGCCAGCCGGTATCACTAAAGGCCAAATCTTTAGCAAAGACTTCAACAAAATCTGTAATTATCTCATTTTCCTGTAATTCGTTTTGTGTGGTTGCCTTTAGGCCAATTCTAAGGTGCTGCATTTCTCCACCAGTATCAAGAATGTTAAACTGCATTCCTGTAATATCTCCGGGAGTTAATCCTGAGGCCACAAGCTCAGACTGTCTAAATAAATACTGCATCTGAGAGTCTACCAAAGAAGCATCAAAAGGATCTTGAATTTCTTGCGTTCCATCACCCACTTGGTATGCCACAAGCGCAGAAGGGTCATCAAAAACGATCGTTTGCTCATACCTAGGAGTATAGCTCCAGGCTGTATTGTTCATGTAAGAAAAACTATCTGGTGTTAAACCTCCATTTCCGCCAATATAGTAGTTAGGGTGAAGCCCTTTGCCCGTATGTTCAATAACTTTTAGGTATGACAGGTAATCCCACTCTCCACAATTTGGATTTTGAGTTGGGTCACACTTCAGTTTGTATTTAATGTATACTTTTTCAAAATCAAGCCCTTCTAAAGAGGTAAAATCAAAATATCCCTCTCTTGGAGATAGCCAACCTTGTCCTACAGGATAGCCATCAAATTCTATGGTTTGAATTTCAATTTCATCTCCAGGTTGTTGAGAAAATGACACAAAAGAGAATAAAATAAAAACAAGTAATAGTCTGTAGTTGGTTTTCATCAAAATGTAATTAAATTTATAAATGCAATTTGCTTTAAGCAAACAGGCTTAAATATAATACTATTTATGAATCTATCCTACTGGGAACAACAGTCATGGTTTGCCAATATAGACTTTGCCATTATTGGCAGCGGAATTGTTGGTCTTAGCTGCGCTCTAGAATTACGAGAACTTCATCCAGAGGCTAAAATTGTGGTTTTTGAAAAAGGAACCTTGCCCAGTGGAGCCAGCACTAAAAACGCAGGGTTTGCTTGTTTTGGCAGCATGTCTGAAATACTACAAGACCTAGAAACACACACTCCAAATGAGGTGGTCGGGCTTATTTCTGAGCGTCTTAAGGGCCTCTCTACCCTTAGAGCCGCCTTAACAGACCAGAGAATTGCCTATGCTCAACTGGGAGGATATGAACTTTTTCCAGACACAGACAGTGCTGTTTTTGACAAATGTGTCAAAAATTTAGACGCCATCAATGAGCTGCTATTTCCCATTTTTAGTGCCAATGTGTTTTCTGTGGTTGACACCCCTTTTGGGTTTGAAAAAGTAGCCNCGAAAGCNATTTTCAATAAATTTGAAGGACAGCTTGATACCGGCAAGATGATGACAGCATTACTAGAAAAAGCNGCCTCAAAAGGTGTGTTAATACTAAACAATGCGTTGGTTAAAGANATCTCACAAAAGNGTGCGTCGCCAGTTTTTACTCTAGGCAACCTAACTGTTGAGGCAAAAAGCATATGTATTGCCACCAACGGTTTTGCTAAGGAGTTACTGCAAGTAGACGTACAACCGGCAAGAGCACAAGTACTCATCACAAAGCCCATTAAAAATTTAGCGATCAAAGGCACTTTTCATCTTGATTGTGGCTATTATTATTTTAGAAATATTGATGATAGAATTTTATTTGGTGGCGCTAGAAACCTTGCCTTTGACGCAGAAAACACCTCTCAAACAGGACTTACTCCTATNATACAAGACAAACTAGAACATCTTCTAAAAACCACTATATTGCCTCAAACATCCTTTGAGATAGACACTCGCTGGAGTGGTATTATGGGGGTTGGAAGCCAAAAAAAGCCCATTATAAAAAAAATATACCCTGGCGTTTTCTGTGGTGTTCGTTTGGGAGGAATGGGTGTTGCCATAGGAAGCAGTATTGGTAAAGAGTTGGCAGTACTTTCATCTAAAAAAGAACAACATTAGTTGTTCAAATTAATAGCAATGAGCTCAAAAAAAATCAAAGAACATTACTGCTATCTTGTGAACAGCAAATACTGCAGAAGTATATTATTGTTCAAGATAAAATTAAGGGCATTATTGCATCCTTAGATGATGCAACAAAAAGTAGCGCAGGAGATAAGCATGAGACTGCTAGGGCTATGTTGCAACTAGACAGAGAACAAGCAGGTGAACGATTAGTAGAAATTGAGAAAACCCTTGAAGTACTCCACAAAATCAATCTTACAAAATCAGCAACCCATGCTCATTTAGGAAGTTTGGTAACTACCAACAAAGGCAACTTTTTTTTAAGTATCTCATTGGGTGTTTTGATCCACCAAAGCAACCACTACTATTGTATTGGTCTACAAACGCCTATAGGCAAATTGTTATTTGGCAAGCAAGTTGGAGACACCTTTTCTTTTAGAGAAACTAACTATCAAATTAAAGCGATTGAGTAATGCATACATTTGTACTTTTTTTTAAACAAGGGCTATCGCATATTTTAGATCTAGACGGCATTGACCACCTGCTTTTTATACTAGCTATTACTGTGTTTTTTAGCNTTNCCCAGTGGANAAAACTAGCCNTGCTTATAACGGCCTTTACCATAGGGCACAGCATTACCTTAGTGCTTTCTGTCTATGATATTTTTACCTTGCCACGTGATATCATAGAGCAGTTGATACCCATTACAATTATTGTAACCTGTATAAATAATTTTATTAAAGTGTATAAACCTACCCAAATTAACTACCAACTATTATACACTACAGTGTTAATTTTTGGGTGTATTCATGGATTGGCATTTTCAAATTTTTTGAAAATGGCATTTTTTGAAGATGATAACTTACTTGCTTCTCTGGTAGGTTTTAATATTGGTATTGAGCTTGGTCAACTCATAATTGTGGGTGTTTTTTTAGCGGCTATACAGATGGCATTTCGCGGGTTTAAAAAACTAAAACACGAGCATGTTATCATTTCATGCTCTGCAATAATATTAATTTTTGCAGTAAAAATATTGTGGGACCTGCTTTAAAGCTAAGTTATCCATTTCGGCTTATACCAACTCCAGGTAAACCTTTGTTTTTTCTTCTAGCAATGTAGGGTGATTTAGATACAAAACACCTTCTGGAGTTTGTACCTGCACCTCGTAGTAATGACCTTTAAAGTATTGCTTTAAAACCACGCCAAAGACAGGTGTAGGTGTTTTTGATATTTTCAGTTCATGAGGCAATACTGTGCGAAGGGCCTCTTTTTTAACCCCCTTAAATATAGCCGTGTCAATAACAGACCCAGAACCAAAAAAACCAGCTTGGTAAGGTGTTTTAAGATTTGAGATAATCTCCTGAGGGCTTCCCATCATTTCTTTGTTGCCAGCTCGCAGCATAAGAATGGTGTCTGCAAAACCCAGTGCCTCGTCGCTATCATGAGTGGCAGTAACACAGGTAATATTGTTGTCTTTCAAATAGCCGTATAAATTACGGCGGAGTTTGTTTTTCCTGAAGGTGTCAATATTGCTAAATGGCTCGTCTAAAAAGATGACCTCAGGAGTATTTGCAAGCGCTTTTGCAAGCGCAACTCTTTGTTTTTGACCTCCGCTAAGGTTTTTCACCTTCGTGTTTTTATACTCTTGTAGGGCCACAACCTCTAATAGCTCATCTACACGAGCTGCGTCTTGCTCTTTGTTATTTCGCTTTAGGTGTGTGGCTATATTTTCTGCAACAGATATAAACGGCATTACATTAAACTCTTGAGCTACCAATTTCATAGCAAGCTCTCCAGGCACAAGATTGTGTTGTGGCCCTAACAGCTGTTTTTCTTTCCAAAACAACAGGCCATTTTCTAAATGCAATAGTCCGTAAATTAAGTGGAGTAAGGTAGATTTTCCGCAACCACTTTCTCCTAAAACCGCCAAATGCTCTCCTTCTTTTAATGAAAACACGATGTCTTTTAGTACTGACACCTCAGGCGTGTTTGGATATGAAAATTCGTTAATCGTTACCTTTAGCATAAAAAATAGTGTGATAAAAAAGCTATATATCAAGTGTATTTACCTAGTTATATATAGCTTTATAGTGGTTTAAATTGCGCTATTGTTTTACGCCATCATTCATTTGTTTTGGCAAAACCTTGTAGCCCATATTATATAAAGTAAAGCCATATATATCTGCATATTGTTCAATGGTTTTGCTTACTGGAGTTCCTGCGCCATGTCCTGCATCTGTTTCAATCCTAATCAAAACAGGAGCCGTGCCCCCTTGTTTTTCTTGTAATTCTGCTGCAAATTTAAAACTATGCGCAGGCACTACCCTATCATCATGGTCTCCTGTGGTAACCATTGTCGCAGGATACTTTGTGCCAGGAGTTACATTATGTACCGGGGAGTATGCCTTTAGGTATTCAAACATTTCTTTACTCTGTTGCGCCGTACCATAATCATAGGCCCACCCAGCACCTGCAGTAAAGGTGTGATATCGTAACATATCCAGGACTCCTACAGCCGGAAGGGCTACTTTTATTAAATCTGGCCGCTGTGTCATTGTAGCGCCCACCAAAAGCCCCCCATTAGACCCTCCACGAATTGCTAGGAAATCACTAGAGGTGTATTTTTTACCAATTAAATATTCTGCGGCGGCTATAAAGTCATCAAAAACATTTTGCTTTTGTAATTTGGTTCCTGCATCATGCCATTTTTTGCCATACTCTCCACCGCCCCTAAGATTGGCGACAGCATACACACCACCCTGCTCCATCCACACGGCATTTGTAATGCTAAAACTTGGAGTCAAGCTAATATTAAAACCACCATACCCATACAAAATGGTTGGGTTTGTGCCGTCCAGTACAATTCCTTTTTTGTGGGTAATTATCATTGGCACCTGTGTGCCGTCTTTTGAAGTGTAGAACACTTGTCTGCTTTGGTACTCATCTGAGTTAAAATCAATGCTTGGTTTTTTGTAAAGCTTAGAAGTTCCAGAAGAAATTTCATAAGAATA
>JGI26086J50260_1001395_pt1 | contig 14150 bp, 17 predicted proteins | sample SaaInl3SG_22_DNA_FD_50260 | JGI IMG/M metagenome (IMG submission 50260)
GGTGCGACATCCATCAGCGGCCCTAAAACAAAGGCTCTATCCTGCATTCTTGGATGCGGTAGGATCAACTCTTGCGGGGTTTGAGACATTTGTTCAGACAGCGGTTTGTCGCGCCAGGCCTCATAAACCTCAATCGTTGGTGCAACTTCATCCCCAAAGGCCAGTAAATCCAGATCCAAAACCCGGCCACCCCATCGCTGGCTGCGCAGTCGGCCAAAATTGGCCTCGATGCGATGCAGAATCGCCAAAAGCTCGTGTGATTCGCCCTGAAATTGAAATGAAACCGCCGCATTGACGTAATCGGGCCCATATCCAACGGGAAAACACGGGGTAACGAAATATTTACTTTTTCGCAGGAGGCTATTGGTCATTGAACGAAGTGACGCTATTGCATAGCCTAAAGTCACATGCGGCGGGCCAATTTCAGACTCTAAATTGCCGCCCATTGCGACCAGTATTGTTTTTTGCTGGGTTTTTATTTTATTTTGCATGTGTGACATTTACATAAACTATTTTAATAACTATCTTAAACAAGCCTAGGCTGCAACTTACTCATCTCGCGGCACTCGGTACTTAAAAAGGATATATTTGGTATGTTTTACCGCGACGAGCGCTTAGCGCTTTTTATTGATGGCGCAAATCTATATGCAGCCGCGAAAGCCTTGGGCTTTGACATCGACTACAAATTGCTTCGCCAAGAATTCACGAGCCGTGGAAAAATGCTGCGGGCGTTCTACTACACCGCGCTTTTGGAGAACGATGAATATTCACCAATCAGACCTTTGGTTGATTGGCTGAATTACAACGGCTTCACCATGGTCACCAAAGCGGCAAAAGAATTTACCGACAGCCAAGGCCGCCGGAAGATCAAGGGCAACATGGACATCGAGTTGACCGTAAACGCGATGGAACTGGCCCCGCATGTTGATCATATCGTGCTCTTCTCCGGTGACGGTGACTTCCGGCCAATGGTCGAAAGTGTACAGCGCCAGGGCGTGCGCGTGTCCGTGGTCTCCACAATTCGCAGCCAACCGCCGATGATTGCCGATGAACTGCGTCGCCAATGCGACAATTTCATCGAATTGGATGCGTTGCGTGACGTGATCGGTCGCCCAGCGCGCGAAACCGATGACTTTGTGGCCCCGGCGGAAGCTGATTAATTCGCCCCAAGCTCTGGACGATCTTGCTCGGCACATTTAGCGTGCCGAGCAAAGGATCGTTGCCATGACAAAACCTGAGCTCAAACTTTATCTCGCCGCGCCAAGAGGTTTTTGCGCGGGGGTGGATCGTGCCATAAAAATCGTAGAGATGGCTTTGCAAAAATGGGGTGCACCCGTGTTTGTGCGCCATGAGATCGTGCACAATAAATTTGTCGTCGACGGCCTGCGCGCCCAGGGTGCTATATTTGTGCAAGAGCTGGACGAATGTCCGGATGATCGCCCGGTGATTTTTTCTGCGCATGGGGTGCCAAAGTCCGTTCCAAGCGCCGCGCAGGCGCGCAACATGATCTATGTCGATGCCACCTGCCCTTTGGTCAGTAAAGTTCATATCGAAGCCGAACGCCACAGTGAGAACGGCCTTCAAATGATCATGATTGGCCATGCAGGCCATCCCGAAACCATCGGCACCATGGGACAACTGCCCGATGGCGAGGTGCTTTTGGTCGAGAGCGAAGCCGATGTTGAAGCCGTCGCCGTGCGTGACCCAGATCGGCTGGCCTATATCACCCAAACCACCCTATCGGTCGATGATACAGCCGGGGTTGTCGCGGCCCTGCAACGCCGCTTCCCAAATATCGCCGGGCCACATAAAGAAGATATCTGCTACGCCACCACAAATCGCCAAGAAGCGGTCAAGGCCATTGCCCCGCTCTGCGATGCGCTTTTGGTGGTTGGGGCGCCCAATTCTTCCAATTCCAAGCGTCTGGTTGAAGTCGCCNCGCGCGCCGGATGCAGCTATGCGCANTTGGTGCAGCGCGCCAAAGATATCGACTGGCGNGCATTGGATGGGATCAAGACCATCGGCATCACCGCCGGCGCNTCNGCGCCAGATGTCTTNATCCAAGAGGTGATNGACGCCTTTTCGGAGCATTATGCNGTCACAATCGAAACGGTAGAGACCGCAAAAGAAAACGTCAGTTTCAAAGTGCCGCGCATCCTGCGGGAGGTCGGAGCNCCCGCCCATGACTGATGCGCAAACTCTCGCCGTCTATGACGCCAAAATTGAAGATTACCTGCGCNTGACCCAAGCGCCGCCCAGCAAATCACTCTTGGCCTTCATCAAGGCCATCCCTGAGGGTGGGCGCGTTTTGGATTTGGGCTGTGGTCCCGGTCTGGCCGCTGCAGAAATGGCGCGCCAGGGCTGCAATGTGGAGGCCATTGACGGCAGCGCAGAGATGGTGGCCGCCGCCAGCAAACACCCCGGCGTCACAGCCCGGCAAGCCACATTTGACGAATTGCCATCACAGGCCACATACCATGGGATTTATGCCAATTTTTCACTGCTGCACGCCCAGCGCGCAGATTTCAATCGCCATATCCAAGCCTGCCACGCAGCGCTGCATCCTGGTGGGATCTTGCACCTCGCCATGAAGCTTGGCACGGGCGAGAAACGCGATGATCTCGGGCGCTTTTATACCTATTACACCGCCCAAGAGCTGAAAGATATTTTAACGCAAGCCGGCTTCACCCTCACCTTCGAGCGCGAGGGGCAGGAAAAAGGGCTGGCCGGAGATGTGGAACCCTTCATCATGATGTCCGCCCATGCATGATCTAATCGCCTATACCGACGGGGCCTGCAGTGGCAATCCCGGCCCGGGCGGCTGGGGTGTGGTGATGCAGGCCAAAACGGGCGACACGGTGACCAAGCAGCGCGAACTCAAAGGCGGGGCGAAAGAGACAACCAACAATCGTATGGAGCTCATGGCGGCGATCTCCGCCCTTGAAGCCCTGTCCCGACGCTCGGCAATCACAATCGTCACCGACAGCGTTTACGTCAAAGATGGCGTGACCAAATGGATTTTCGGCTGGAAGAAAAACGGCTGGAAAACCGCCGCAAAAAAGCCGGTCAAGAATGAAGACCTGTGGAAACAATTGGATGCCGCCCAAGCTCGGCATCAGGTGACTTGGGAGTGGGTCAAGGGCCATGCGGGGCATCCTCAAAACGAATTGGCTGATGAATTGGCCCGTGCCGGCATGGCACCATTCAAGGACTAAGCCCGCAGGGCAGAAAGCACGACATGGATAAGAAACGAAAACTCACTTCCGTTTTTGAAATCTCTGGATCAGTTTTGGCGATGGTCTACGCGTTGCTCATCGCCTCGAATACAGGCAATGAGATTTTGGGGTTCTCTCTGCTGTTCATCTCAGCCAGCCTTTTTGCCGCCTGGGCTGTGATTGACCNNCGNTGGACCTTTTTGCTGCTTCAGGCCTTCTANGCCGGATCCGCCATCATCGGCCTGATCCGCTGGGCTTAGATGAGCTCTTCGGGCAGCGCATGGCCTTGTAGAAACTCAGCGGCGGTTTGCGCGGTTTTGCCCGCCAGTTGCAGCCGCGTGATGATCACNGATCCCTGACCNCAGGCCACTTCAAACCCNCCAAGCACCTGCCCCGGCGCACCAGAGCCTTGGCCCGTTTGGGAGGCNAANAGTTTCATCCGCTGTCCCGCCAGTTCACACCAGGCACCGGGAAAGGGAGACAGGGCGCGAATTTGCCGGTCCACCTCAAGCGCCGGCCGCGTCCAGTCAATGCGTGCCTCAGATTTGTCGATTTTCTGTGCATAGCAAATGCCGACATCAGGTTGCACTTCGGGCGGATGCCCCGGCAAATCGGCCAAAACATCCACAATCGCCGCAGCGCCCAGCGCGGCAAGGCGATCATGCAGCTCGGCCGTGGTCTCTTGCGCCGCAATATCCAGCGCGCGGCGCAGACGCACCGGCCCAGTGTCCAGACCCGCATCCATCTGCATGATACACACCCCAGTCTGCGCATCCCCGGCCATAATTGCCCTATGGATTGGCGCCGCGCCGCGCCAACGCGGCAGAAGGCTGGCATGAATATTCAAACATCCAAAGCGCGGGGCATCCAAAAGCGCTTGCGGTAAGATCAACCCGTAAGCCACCACCACGGCGATATCCGCCTCAAGAGCCGCAAAATTGGCCAGCTCAGCCGGATCATGGAAGTTTTTGGGTGTAAAGACCGTCCATCCTTGGCACTCGGCATAGGCTTGCACCGGCGACGGACGACGTTTTTGCCCCCGGCCGGATTTACGCGGCGGTTGGCTGTAGACGGCTGCGATCTCATGGCCCGCCTCGGCCAAGGCCCGCAAAGCGGCGACCGAAAAATCGGGCGTGCCCATGAAAACTACGCGCATAGTTTTCGAGCCTTTTTGATCAGCATGTCGCGCTTGAGCTTGGAGAGATTGTCAAAATACATCCGCCCATTGAGGTGATCGACCTGATGGAGCATCGAGCGGGCCCAGAGGCCAACCAGATCTTTTTCCTGCCAGCGCCAGTTTCGTCCATATAGCGCACCGTCACGCCGCGCGGGCGTTTGATCTGCGCGGAGACATAGGGCAGATTAGGGCTGGCCTCTTCGCCCATCTCAAGCTTGGCAGATACGTGCAGTATCTCGGGATTGGCCATGCGCAGAACCTCACCGCGCGCCGAAGAGGCATCCACCACCGCCAAGCGCAACCCAATGCCCAATTGCGGCGCGGCCAAACCAACGCCAGGCATCGCTTCCATCACCGCAATCATATCGCGCCAAATCTCTTCAATTTCCGGGGTGATTTTCTCAATCGGGTCCGCAAGTCGTCGCAAACAAGGGTGCGGCCAAGGCACGATGCTTCGGCTCATGACCGGGCCTGCTCACGTTTGAGTTTCTGCATCTTGCGGGTGATAAGTTGGCGGCGCATCGGTTTGAGGTAATCAATGAACAGCTTGCCGTTTAGGTGATCCAGCTCATGCTGCGCACAAGTGGCCCAAAGCCCATCGAATCTTTGTGTATGGGTTTTCCCGTCCAGGCCCAGCCATTGCATATCAATCTCTGCAGGCCGTTCCACCTCGCCATATTGCTCTGGAATGGACAGGCAGCCCTCTTCATAGGTGCTCAACGCCTCAGAGACCCAGGTGATGACCGGATTCATAAGAACCATCGGCGCCGGTGCGGCCCCTTCCTCTTTCACGCAATCCATAACGAACACGCGGCTCATCACGCCGATTTGCGGCGCAGCCAGTCCGATGCCCGGTGCATCATACATGGTTTCAAGCATATCCTCAGCCAAACGCTCAATCGCGGGGGTCACCTCAGCCACGGGCGCCGCCGTCTTTTTCAAGCGCGGATCGGGATGGATTATTATGGGGCGTATTGTCATAGCGGTGTGATATTCAATGCCGACCCGCAGCGCAATTGCCGCATCAAAGATTCTTGCCGCAATTTGCGTGCCGGGCCCTTCCCAGCGCTTGATCTTTGGCCTTTTCACAGTAATCTTACGCGAAAATATTAGGATTTTCCATGACCTTTGACACCCAGATTGACCGCCGCAACACCCACTCCTCCAAATGGGATATGATGGAGCCGCTCTATGGCGTGTCGCCCGACGATGGTTTGGCAATGTGGGTGGCGGATATGGATTTTCGTCCGCCACAAGCGGTGGCAGACAGTCTGGCCAGGCTTACAGAGCATGGGATATACGGCTATTTTGGCGATGACAGCAAATATCTCGACGCGATTGCCTGGTGGATGAAACACCGTCACGGCTGGGAGGTACCCCGCGGCGGTATTTTCACCACCCATGGGCTGGTGAATGGCACGGCGCTTTGTGTGGATACATTCACAGAGCCAGGCGACGGCGTGGTTCTATTCACCCCGGTCTATCATTCCTTCGCCAAAGTGATCCGCGCCAATGACCGCGAGGTGATCGAATTGCCACTGGTGCAAAACAATGGCCGCTATGAGATGGATTTCGACAGCTATGACGCCGCCCTGCCGCCCCATGCGAAAATGGTCATCCTTTGCTCGCCGCATAATCCTGGCGGGCGGGTATGGAGCCGCGCGGAACTTCAACAGGTGGCAGAGTTTTGCATCAAACATGATCTGCTTTTGGTCAGTGATGAGATTCACCACGATCTGACCTTCGGCGCGAAACACACAGCCATGGCACTGATTGACGGAATTTCAGATCGCTTGATTATGATGACTGCGGCCAGCAAGACCTTCAATATTGCAGGGGGGCATTCGGGCAATGTGATCATTGAAGATCCAAATTTGCGCGCGCGTTTTGCCAAACGGATGCAGGCGCTCGGACTGTCCCCAAATTCCTTTGGCCTGCATATGATTACCGCGGCCTATTCGCCAGAAGGGGCGCAATGGGTGGATGAATTGCTGGTCTATCTCGATGGAAACCGCAAGATTTTCGACGCTGGGATCAATGCCATTCCCGGCTTAACATCCATGCCTCTTGAGGCCACCTATCTGGCTTGGGTGGATGTCTCTGGAACGGGCATGTCTTTACAGGAGGCCATTGACCGGGTGCAAAAACGGGCCAAAATCGCCGTCAACCACGGGCCAACCTTCGGCACAGGTGGCGAAAGCTTCCTGCGCTTTAACATCGGCACGCAGCGCGCCAATGTCGAGCGGGCGGTTGCAGCCATGCAGGAGGCTTTTTCGGATCTCCAGTAGCCGCCGGCCCGGTTAACTGCGGCCAATCAAGGCCACAGGCTTATTGGCATCCCGCTCAAAGTCCAGCGGCGCGCTGTCAACGGCACGGGTGTTGCGCTTGAACTCATAGCGCATCTCCCCGCCCTCTTCCTCAGAGGCGACGATCAAACATTGATACAGATGGCGGCTGCCGTCGTAGAGGTCCACGAGACCGCGCAACTGCGGCGCATCTTGCAGATCCACTGAAAATCCGCTGTCCCAATATTTCAGAACCGTAAAAATCTCCGTGCCGGCCTGCACCCGCAATCGGCTCTTCTTCCGCAGCGCCTGCTTGCGAGCCGCTTCCAAACCCTCCGCCACTTCTTTCGGCAAAAATGTTGTCATTTTAACATCTCCTTAACCAATAGCCTGCGCGGGAAAACCGCGACGGTCAAGGCAGTCACTAAAATGTGAAGCGTTTTTTGAAGGCGCTCAAGCCGCCGGAGTTTTGCGATTGCGCAGCACATGTTCCATATCTGGATGATAGAGCGCAGAATCCACAAAATCTTGCTGTTCCTTCAGCGCAGGCCCCACCAAGATCAAGGCCGTTCGGGTGATTTTCGCATCCCGCACTTTCTTGCGAATATCGCTCAGAGTGCCGCGGATGATGATCTGATCGGGCCAACTGGCCCGGTAAGCGACCACGACCGGGCAATCGGCCCCGTAATGCGGGATCAAAACCCGTTCAATCTCACGCATATTGCGAATCGCGAGGTGAATGGCGAGCGTTGCGCCAGAGATGGCAAAATTCTCAAGGGTCTCCCCCGCAGGCATGGAGGTCGACTTCATCGACATGCGCGTCAAAACAATCGACTGGGCAATCTCAGGAATCGTCAACTCTTGCCCCAGGGCGGCCGCAACGGCGGTATAGGCGGGCACGCCGGGAATAATTTCATAGTCAATGCCATCGGCGCGCAGGCGGCGAATTTGCTCCGCAATCGCGCCATAGAGCGACGGATCCCCAGAATGCACCCGCGCCACATCCTGCCCTTTGGCATGGGCGGCCAGAATTTCCGCATGGGTCTCATCTAATGTCATGGGCGCCGTATCCAGAACGCGCGCATCTTTGGGCGCGCAGGCCACAACCTCCTCGGGCACCAAAGACCCGGCATAAAGGCATACGGGACATGCACCAATGATCCGCGCAGCTTTCAGGGTCAAAAGTTCAGGATCCCCGGGCCCCGCTCCGATGAAAAACACTGTCATCTGCCGTTTCCTTCTTTCATGGGGGCCAAATCCCCATCAATCTTGCGCGCATAGCCGCGCGGGGTAAACATACGAGGCCCTTCGCCCAACTGCGCCAGCCGCGAATTTGACGAGCCAATCAGCACCACTGTCAGCATATCCACCTCATCCACCTGCAAATCCTCTAGGCGGCGATAGCGAATATGTTCCTCAGGCCGCCCCAATGAGCTGGCCAGCATCACCGGCGTATCAGCCGGGCGATGTTGCAACAAAATATCGCGCGCCTCTGACAAAAGCGTGCGTCGGGTTTTGGAGACGGGATTATAGAAGGCGATGACAAAATCCCCCTCAGCCGCCGCTTGCAACCGCCGCAGAATATCGGCGCGCGGTGTGAGCAGATCTGACAATGATATCGTACAAAAATCATGGCCCAATGGCGCCCCAGCGCGTGCCGCCGCCCCTTGCAGGGCAGAAACCCCCGGCGAGCAAACAACATCCACGCGGCGGGCCGCATCGCTCACGCCCATTTGATCGGCTGGACGGTCCAGCAATTCAAAAACCAAGGCGCCCATGGCATAAATGCCCGCATCCCCAGAACAGACCAAGGCGACGTTCTTGCCAAGCCCCGCCTGTTCCAGCGCATAGCGACAGCGTGCCTCTTCACCGCCCAAGGGGAAATCGGACCGCTCTTTGCCTGCGGCCAGCGGGCCCAACAGATCGATATAAAGCCCATAGCCGACCAGCTCCTGCGCATCGGCAATCAAGCGCGACACCTCCGGCGTGCGCCAAGCCGCCTGGCCTGGCCCAATCCCAACCACCGACAGACGACCACGGGCAGCGCCGCGTAAATCTGACAGGGGCCTATCCGCCAAACCAAGCGCCACCGTCGCATGCGCGGTCTTACGCTTTTGCATCCACAGCTTGCCCTCAGAGCCGAGCTGCGCCAAGGCCGCCCCTTCTGACACGCCATGACAGCCGACCTCGGCGAATACCACGTCAGAGGGCGTGGCCAAACGGGGGGTTTCCGCCTCCAGCGCCTCTGCGGAAAAAAGCCGCAAAGGCGCGTTCAACTGCCGGGCAAGCTCCAAGATCGCGGGCTCATCTGCTTTGAGCGAAATCGTGTTGATAGAGTGCACCGCCGCATCACAAACTCCCGCCTCATTGAGGGCCGTACGCACCAAATCGGCCAATTCCTGTGGCGGGCAATCGCGTGCGCAGCCCACCCCGATGGTCACGCGCTTCGGCGCAAATTGCAGGTGATGGGGGCCCAAATCGCTTTGCGGCGTCATATCACAGCTCAACCTCACCGCATCGCCCGCCGGCATATCGGCCAGCCACGTCGCTTGAGCCGCCTCTGCACCCAAGAGCGCCGCACCGCCGCCGGATAACAGCGCTGCCATTGCGCCCTTGGCATCTTGCGGATTGGCCAAAGCCCAACCCTCGGGGGGTTCATCCAAAGACACACCCAGCGACACATCCCCCGCCGTTGTCACAGCAGCCGTGCTGTCCAGAGCCTCGGCAATCTTGCGCGCCAGACGGTTGGCCCCGCGATGCCCCCCCAAAAGCGGCACGACGACCGATCCATCATCGGCCACGGAAACCACCGGTGGCTCTTGGGTTTTATCGCTCAGCAGCGGGGCCACGGCGCGGATCAAAATCCCACTGGCACAAACTCCCACAATCGGAGTCCCTGCTGCGAAAAGATCACGCGCATGATCCAAAGCATTGTCAAAAAAAGCATCCGCCTGCCCCACGCGACCTCTACGGCCGTGCAGCGGCGCATCCAGCGCCTGCGCGATCGACTGAGCCACGGCAAGACCAGAGGCATTCAGCGCCAAAACAACAGGGGTTAGAGCCATGGATCGGCGCCTTTCGTTAAGATAATCATTGAAAAATAGGGAGCTTTTTCGGGAGCCTGAGCCAAAGGGCAAACCAATTCGTCCGGCAGGCTGGCCCGCTCGATATAGGCGGCTTTTTCGGTCAGGTTCAACTCCGCAATCACCGCGCGAATTTTGGGCAAATGCCGCCCCACCTTCATAATCACGACACTTTCTGCCCCCTCGATGCGGGCGCGCAATTCTGCCGCTGGCAAGGGTCCGGGCAGAACTGTCAAGCGCTCGTTGCGCGCCGCCAAAGGCATCCCCGCCCTTGCCGCGCAGGCCGTGATCGAGGTCACGCCGGGCACAACCTCCACCTGATAGTCGGCCGCAAGCCGCGCGTAGAGATACATAAAGCTGCCATAAAAGAACGGGTCTCCTTCGCAGAGGCAAATCACATCATCGCCCCGATCCAAAGCCGCCGCGATGCTCTTTGCGCCGATGTCATAGGCCGCCTGCGCCGGGGCGCGCTCAACCGTCATCGGCACATCCATCACAATTTCTTCCGCCTGAGGAGAAATGAGGTCTGCGGCAATGGCCCGCGCAAAACTCTTCCCACCGGCCAAACTCGGATAAGCGATCACCTTTGCGCCGGAGATGAGGCGGCTTGATTTCACAGTGATCAATCCCGGGTCGCCAGGGCCAAGCCCGACGCCATACAAAATTCCACTCATCGCTTAATCAAGCTCCATTGGGTCACAGGCATGAAGGGGCGCCAACCACGATAGGGCCCGACCGGTTCGGCGCGATTCACCGAAAGGCGCACCAGCTCCCCGCCATGTTTGGCGTGGAGCGCCATCAAGACGGTTTCGCTCTCTAAGGTGACCGCATTGGCCACAAAACGCCCCAGGGGCTTGAGCGCTTGCCAGGCCGTTTCAAACACCGCGTCGCTCAAACCGCCGCCGATGAAAATCGCATCCGGTGCTGCCAGCCCCTCAAGCGCATCCGGGGCCGTCCCCTCGATCACTTGCAGCTTGGGCGTGCCAAGAGCCAGCGCATTTTGACCGGCCATCGCGCGGCGGTCCGCCCGCGGCTCAATGCCGATGGCCTGCGCGTAGCGGGCGGCGCGCATCCACTCCACGGCCACCGAACCGCAACCCGTGCCAATATCCCACAGTAACGCACCGCGCATTGGCATCAGCTTGGCAATGGTGACCGCCCGCACCTCTCGTTTGGTCATGGTACCATCATGTTCAAAGAGCTCATCCGGCAGGCCCGGCACGCGCGGCAAAAGTGCCGCATCGGGCGCCGCCACACAGTCAACCGCAAGGGTGTTGAAAGGCGGCACCTCATGGGACCAACTCTCTGCCAGACCGTCAAAGCGTTGTTCTCTGTCGCCCCCCATGGCGGCCAGAACCGTCATCTTTGAGCTGCCAAAGCCGCGCTGCGTCAAAAATTGAGCGATTTGACCGGGGGTTTGTGCGCCCGTGGTCAAGATCAACAAACGTTGATCCGGTTGGATGAACGCAATCATCTGCTCAACCGGCCGGCCATGCACCGTTAGCGTTTCCACATCGGCCATCGACCAGCCCATCCGCGCAGAGGCCAGCTGAAAGGCACTGAGCTGCGGATGATAGGTGATTTCGCTCGGATCGATTTCACGGCCAATGCGCGCCCCAACAGAAAACCAAAGAGGATCGCCCGTGGCCAAAACCACCACGCGCTTGCCGCGCAACCCCTGCAATGTCGAGATCAACGCATCAAATGGGCTGGGCCAGCTCAAGCGCTCCGCAGAGGTGATACCAGCCAACTGATGATGGCGATCCCCTCCGATAATGACCTCAGCCGATTGCACAACAGCGCGGGCCGCTGGCAGCAAACCCTCCAGCCCATCCTCACCGATACCTACAATGTGCAGCCAAGCGCTCATGCGACCAACTCCGGCAGGCCCGCAGACAATGCGTTGACCGCCGCAGAGGCAATCGCAGATCCACCCCGCCGGCCACGTAGAGCCACAAAGTCACAGCCGCGCGGGTTTGCCGCCAGTTCTGCTTTGGATTCCGCCGCACCCACAAAACCAACAGGAAACCCAAGAATTACAGCTGGTTTTGGCGCGCCGTGATCGAGAAGTTCAAGCAGATGAAACAGGGCTGTAGGCGCATTTCCAATCGCCACAACAGCGCCTTCGAGATGCGCAGCCCAAAGCTCAACCGCCGCAGCAGAGCGCGTGTTGCCGATCGCTTGGGCCAAAGCGGGCACGGAGGGATCGTTCAATGTGACAATCACAGGGTTTTCGGCCGGTAAATAGCGCCGGATGATCCCTGCCCCCACCATTTCACAATCACAAAGGATCGGTGCGCCCGCCGCCAAAGCCGCCGCACCTTTGCGGAAGGCCTGCTCAGAGAAGGCCAAACGATCTGCAATCTCAACCATGCCGCAGGCGTGAATGACCCGGGTCGCCAATTTGTCTAGTCCGTGAGGGAAGCGCGTCAAATCCGCCTCCCGCGCGACCGTGGCAAAGCTTTCAGCATATATGGCCTTTGGGTCTTTCTCATAAGGACGCATGCGCGGGGCTTTCGATTGGTTCCAATGGGCGCGCCATTGAGTTCGTTTATGTCTTGGGTGACTTGCGCGCGCTTTCCGGCCCATGCGGATGATCCGCATGCGGATATTCCGCGTGTACATGGTCGTGGCTATGGGCATGTCCATGCGTATGACCGTGACTGTGATCATGGCTGTGGTCATGGTCATGGCTGTGGTCATGATGATCGTGCCCTTTGGCCTGTTTTTCCAATCGGCACAGCCCGGTGCAAAAGCTGTCACAGAGGGTGCAATCCTCAACATTCGAGCCCGGCGCTGAGGCGCCCTGACCTTCCACATGGTGATGATGCGATTCTTGAACCGCACCCACCTCAGCTTCAAATCCCAAGACCTGCGTGCGATATTTGCACATGGCGCAATTGGGCGGTGGAATTTCTCCGACCTGCTCGGTGATCCTCTCCGCAAAGGTCGCTAGCACTTGCTCATGGTCGTTCAAATACCCAGCTTTCACAAATTGGATATTAGCATTTTCCGCCGCAACCTGATCGGTAAAGCCATAAATTCGGTCAATCAAAATGCCCGAAAAGAGAAAATAAGGGAACACAACAATCCGCTTATACCCAAGTTTGCTTGCATGCTGCAGGCAGGGTTCAACAAGGGGGAAGGTCACGCCCGAATAGCCCACTTCACACCAGCCAAAGCCAAGCCCTTCGTGCAACATACGCGCAATTTTCGCCACATTGCCATTGGCATCGGGATCCGATGCCCCGCGCCCAATCACTACAAGGCAAGTCTCATGCATCGGGACCTCGCCATGGGCCGCATTGGCCGCCGCAATCGCCTCTTGCACACGGCCGCCAGCCGCGGCGATCATCTTGGGATCCACGCCCAACTCCCGGCCATAGCTGACCTCAATCCCATGTTTGGCCGCATAGGTGTTCAGCACGGTCGGGATGTCATTTTTGGAGTGCATGGCAGCAAAGAGCATACCCGGCACGGCCAGAATTTTGTCACATCCCTGCGCGCGCAGCCGATCCAACCCGTCGCGGATGACAGGGTTGGCAAATTCCAAATAGCCATATTCAACGGCCCATTCAGGCGGCAGATAGGCGGGCAGTTTTTCCGCCAGCACGCTAAATTGATCAACGGCCGCTTGGCTGCGCGAGCCGTGGCCACAAATCATGACACCGATTTTACTCATTTCACGCCTCCTGTGGTTCGGGCTCTTCGCCCTCACTGTCCTGCGCTTCGGACCCTTTCAGGGCGGCAACAGCCCCAGCCGCAAGCGCTGCTGCAAGGGCGGCGGCAATGACCCAATGGTCATGGCCTCCTGCCATGGCCTCCACATGCCCGAAATGCGCCCAAGCCGGCGCGGGCAGAAGACAGGCTAAAAATAACAGACACCGGGTCATATCTTGGTCCTTTAATCTTATAGGTCAAAGGCCCCGCCGCACATCCGTTATGCGGTCTCATCCGACGATCACGGTCTGCATCCCCAGTTTGGGTCAACGCAGCGCCATGCTCCTCTCCGGTCCTTCGACGTCGTCTGACCCTCTGCTAAGCCATTGCAGCGCCGGGGGCAAATGGATTCCCGACCGCCCGGCACCCGCAAGCGACGTTTCGCGGACTCTAGCGATATTCGTTCCAAGTCCAAAGAGAAGCCCTCTGCATAACCCAACCGCCAAGCCAAAACACTTTGCCCGGTGGCAACACCGGGGAACGACCAAGGGCCTTTATAAGAACTTGCCCGATGATCAAAGAGCCGCAGCTCTAGCGACAACAGAGAACCTAACGGAAATTTGGCAGGGTTTGCCGGTCAATTCCTAAGCATCCGCCATGGAATGCTCCTCTATCAAACTGTCAACCGCGGTTTTGCCATTTCCAGCGCCGCGGCTCTGAGGTAGACGCG
>JGI26086J50260_1001399_pt1 | contig 14134 bp, 11 predicted proteins | sample SaaInl3SG_22_DNA_FD_50260 | JGI IMG/M metagenome (IMG submission 50260)
ACGGTTCGCAGCCCGATCAACGGGCAAGTCAGCCAACGCTACGTGAAACCAGGCGATCGTGTGGCGCTCAACGCACCACTCGTCGACATTGTCGACACCCGCTCGCTCGAGGTCGAGGTGATGGTGCCCATCGCCGCAGCTGCCAAGTTGCAGGTTGGTCAAATGGCGACATTGACGCTAGAAAGTAGCGCGACCACCGTAACCGCCCAGGTCGCACGCATCAACCCCAGCGTGGATGCCAGTAGTCGCAGCCTGAAAATTTACCTGAGTCTGCCAGTTGACTCCGCTCGGGTCGGGGAGTTCGTGACCGGCGATTTGGTCGTTGGCACTATAGAGGGAAGCGCTATCCCCTTGGATGCCGTGCGCACAGAGAAAGCGCAACCCTACATTCAGGTCGTTCAGAACCAACGCGTTGCCCACGTGAGCGTCACCATCGCCGCCACAGGCTCGCGTAACGGGCGCCAATTTGCCATCGTGTCTCCCCTCAACGCCGGCGAAATTGTGTTGTCGCCAAGCGCCGGGGTCATCGCCAATGGCACCGCTGTTCAACTGTTCAACTGAGCAACTGAGCAACTGAGCAACACAGCAACTAACCAGCTACCCCAGCGCCAACGCCAACGCCGACCAACCCTAAAGACAAACGATTATGTGGTTTACCCAAGTCTCTTTACGCAACCCCGTCTTTGCCACCATGGTGATGTTGGCGTTTGTCGTACTCGGTGTTTTTGGCTATCAACGCCTACAAGTCGACCAATTTCCGAACGTCGACTTCCCAGTCGTCGCCATCAACACCATTTACCCCGGCGCAGCGCCAGAGATTGTGGAGACGGAAGTCAGCCGAAAAATCGAAGAGGCCTTAAACACCATTTCAGGCATCAACTCCTTGAGCTCCCGCAGCTTCCAAGGCGCATCCGTGGTCATTGCAGAATTTCAACTGGACGTTGACAGTCGAAAAGCCGCCGATGACGTTCGCGAAAAAATTGCGGCCATGCAATCCAGCCTGCCCGATCTCGCGGAGGAGCCACGCATCAGCCGTTTTGACCCCGCAAGTCGTCCCATCTTCTCGGTGGCTGTCACTGTGGACGAGAGTCAAAAAGATGCACCAACGACGGCACAAGCCAGCGTCTGGGCCGATCAGGTTTTACGTAAGCAACTGGAGAACGTCCGCGGCGTGGGTCTCGTGTCCCTGGTCGGCGACACCGAGCGCGTAATTCAAATTGAATTACAGCCCACAGCCATGCGCGCGCTGGGCGTCAGCGCCCAACAGGTTGCCAACGCGGTCCGCTCAGAAAGCCAAGATTCGCCAATCGGGGCCGTTACATCGTCTGCGCGGGAGTTGGTCGTTCAGGTGCAAGCCCGCATGCAACGACCCAGTGACTTCGGTCAGATTGTTGTTGCGCGGAAAAATGGCATAGACATTCGACTTGACCAAGTGGCACGTATTGCCGACGCTGAGAAAGAGATTGAAAGCCTGGCGCTTTACAACGGGCAACGCACCGTTTTGTTACAAATTCAAAAGTCGCAAGACGAGAATACGGTCCAAGTCGTCGACCGCTTATCGGCTGAACTCACTGCGAGCAGCAAAGACTTGCCGCCAGGTATATCTTTGCAAGCCATTGGCGACAGCTCGCGTCCGATCCGGGTATCCGTCGCCAACGTGAAGGCGACCTTGATTGAAGGTGCCATCCTGACGGTGGTGATTGTTTTCCTTTTCCTAAACTCATGGCGCTCTACGGTCATCACTGGCCTCACACTACCAATTGCCATCATCGGTACGTTTTTATTCATGTATCTATTTGGCTTCACCATCAACATGATTACGCTGATGGCGATGTCGCTGTGTGTGGGCCTACTGATAGACGATGCGATTGTGGTGCGCGAAAACATTGTTCGCCACGTGCAGATGGGGAAGACGCCCTACGACGCCGCGATGGACGGCACCAAAGAGATTGGTTTGGCTGTCTTAGCGACCACATTGTCGATCGTGGCCGTGTTTGCCCCAATTGGTTTTATGGGCGGCATCATTGGTAAGTTCTTTCACCAATTTGGCATCACCATCGTGGCCGCTGTACTGATTTCGATGTTTGTGAGCTTCACCCTAGACCCCATGCTCTCGAGTATTTGGCATGACCCCGCCATCGATGACCACCGCAAACCTTTCAAGGCCGACAGTTGGTATAACAAAACCATTGGGCGCCTCACCCATGCGGTTGACGTCTGGCAAGACAGCCTATCCGAAAGCTATCAGCGCATACTGCGGTGGTCACTGCGCCACAAACTCGCCACTGTGGCGATGGCTTTGTCCACATTTGTTGCCAGCATCGCCATGATGCCGCTGCTCGGAACCGAGTTTGTTCCCAAGGCCGACTTCTCCGAAACACGCCTCAACTTCTACACACCGGTCGGCTCGTCTCTCGCAGTCACCGAGCTCAAAACCAAACAAGTTGAAGCCGTTTTGCGTTCGTTTCCGGAGGTTGATTACACCTTGTCCACGATAAACACAGGCAGTGCACGTGGCAAAAACTACGTTAGCGTCTATGTCCGCTTAATCGACCGCAAGCTACGCACCTTGGGCGTCGATCAAATGTCGGCTCAATTGCGGGAGCGGTTGCGAAGCATTAGCGGTATCACCGTGACCCATGTGGGCTTGCTCGACTCCGTAGGGGGCAATAAGCAGATTGAATTCTCCCTGCAAGGGTCCGACTTGAAGGAGCTGGAGCGTATCAGCGCCACGGTGACGGACAGAATCCAAGGTATCCCTGGCCTAGTGGACCTCGACTCCAGCGTGAAGCCCAACAACCCGACCATAGACATCAGCGTGCGACGCGCCGCTGCCAGTGATTTGGGTTTGTCCGTGGGCGCTGTCGCGCAAAGCCTGCGCACCCTCGTTGCAGGTGAAACAGTCAGCACGTGGCGCGCGCCCGATGACCAGAGCTACGACGTGATTTTGCGACTGCCCGCGAGTGACCGCAGCAGCCTGGAGGACTTGAAGCAATTACCGTTCATCACGGGCGCGAACGCCGATGGTTCCGCCCGCGTGGTCACGCTGGCTCAGTTTGCCGACGTATTGCCTTCAACAGGGGCGAATCAAATTAACCGGAAAAACCTCAGCCGTGAAGTCGCCGTTAACGCAAACGCCTACGGTCGCTCGGTTGGAGAGGTCTCAGACGACATCCGCAAGGTGCTCGACGACGTGGCCCTCCCTCCGGGCTATCGCTATCAGTTTGGTGGCTCCACCAAGAATATGGCCGAGTCCTTCGGCTATGCGCTGTCAGCACTGGCCTTGGCCGTGGTGTTCATCTACATGATTTTGGCGAGTCAATTCAAAAGCTTTTTACAGCCACTTGCCCTCATGAGCGCCCTACCCCTGACGCTGATAGGCGTTGTGCTGGCCTTGCTGATGTTCCAGTCAGCCATGTCCATGTTCTCAGTAATCGGTGTGGTCATGCTCATGGGCTTGGTGACTAAAAATGCCATTCTGCTGGTCGATTTCGCCATACGCGCCCGCGAAGGGATTGACGGCGCCCCCCCGCTGAACCGAGACGATGCCTTGCTGATGGCTGCCAAGGTCCGCTTGCGCCCCATCTTAATGACCACCTTGGCCATGATTTTTGGTATGGCGCCGCTAGCGTTCGCTCTGTCTGAGGGTGCGGAGCAGCGCGCGCCCATGGGTCAAGCCGTGATAGGCGGCGTCATCACCGCCTCCTTGCTCACACTCGTGGTCGTCCCGGTTGTCTACTGCTACATGGACGATTTGAGCCAGTGGTTGAAGCGCTTGTTTGGTGCTCAGGAAAAACCCACGGTCTAAGAGCGAAACCCGCGCGCAATCAGTAAAATAACCCCTGTCTGAAAAAAATCCCCTGGGAGAGCCTGCATGCAAGCCGTGGTAAACACCGATCAAGCCCGATTCAACATGATCGAGCAACAAATTCGCCCATGGGACGTTTTGAACGCGCGTGTTCTGGAAACACTGAGTCAAGTTCCGCGCGAACGTTTTGTTCCCAACCAACACAAGGCNCTGGCTTTTTCAGATCTCGAAATTCCGTTGAGCGACCCCATCAAGGCGAGCCAGATGATGCTGGCACCNCGCGTCGAGGCCCGACTGTTGCAAGACATGGACCTGCAATCAAGCGACCACGTGTTAGAAATTGGCACGGGGTCGGGTTACATGGCGGCGCTATTGGCCCAACTGGTGCGACGTGTCACCACGGTTGAAATTGATCAAACGCTGGCCGCACAAGCGCGTGACACGATTGAGCACGCCAATATGCAAAACGTTGAGGTTATTTTGGGTGATGGCAGCTTCGTCGAGACGTGGAGCAAAAGTGGGCCATTCGACGTGATCCTATTAAGTGGCTCTGTCGCCACGATGCCCATGGCCTGGCTAACGCACCTCAAGCCTGGCGGCCGATTGGTCGGCATCAGTGGGCAAGCTCCCGTGATGCACGCGACATTCATCACCAAAGGCACGCACGACAGTGCCAGCACCCGTACGCCGTGGGACACCGTTGCCTCGCGTCTCATTGGTTTTCCCGAACGCTCACGATTTAACTTCTAACCTGAAGGCACTATCGCTCATGCTGCAATTACAACCAGCCGACCTCAGCCAATGGTTTGCCACCCACGAAGGGCAGCGCCCAGTGGTCCTTGATGTGCGTGAACCACATGAGTTTGAGACGGCGAGCCCCGCCGAAGACCCGGCATTCGACTTGATTCGCATGCCCATGCGGGGTGTGCCCGCCCGCTTAAATGAACTAGATAAAACCCAGCCGATTGCCTGTTTGTGTCACCATGGCGCACGCAGTGCGCAAGTTGCCATGTATCTTGAGAATATGGGCTTATCTACATGTCGCGAACATCAGTGGTGGCATCGATGCCTGGGCCACCCAACTCGAGCCCACGCTGGCTCGCTACTGATCGCACACTGTTACGCCATACCGAGCGCACAGCGCCGCACCCACATTCACACCCATTCCACAGAGGAAGTCTGTTATGACATGTCATGTATCTGGTTTTTCAAAGCGCGTCACGTTGCCAACAGTGGGTCTATCGACATGTGTGCTTGGGGTTTTGTTGGCTTTTTCGTCAGGCGCAGGCGCGCAAAGCCTATCGGGGATGCTTGAGGCAGCACGTCAATTCGACGCAACTTACTTGAGCGATACAGCAGCAGCGCGCGCAACCTATGCCGCCGCAAAGCTTGACAACGCATCCACGCTGCCAAAGGTGTCACTGACATCATCTATCACGCAGTCGAATATATACGCCTCAGGCCGAAGCACAGAGAACCGGTCACAGAACATCGGCTTGATTGGTTCACAGTCGCTATTCAGTGAAAAAAATGCAGCAACAGCCAAGAAGGTCACCCAAACTGAGCAAGCGGCAGCGACATTGCAGCGCGTCGCAGAGCAGTCGCTCATCGTGAGAGTTTCACAGGCTTACTTTGATGCGCTGACCGCGCAAGATACCTTAGTGAGCGTTCAGGCATCCAAAAAGGCCGCCGAACAGCAACTCGCCGCCGCTGAGCGTAACTTCGAAGTCGGCAACACCACGATCACCGACGCTCGCGAAGCCCAAGCCCAATACGACCGAATTACGGCCGACGAAATCAATGCGCAGAATAGTCTGGAACTTGCGAAACTGTCGCTGGCGCAGTTGACCGGTGTCACCTCGCCGCAACCCAAGGCTTTCATGGCCGATCGACTTCCTGACCTTTCGGGGGAGACGCTCGAGACATGGGTGAGGCGAAGCGCCGAAACCAATTTGGCTATCGCCAAATCACGCGTCGACCTGGAGAACGCACGACTAGACTTAGAAATCGCCAAGGCAGGAGAAAAGCCCACGCTGGATGTAGAGGCCGCGTATCTGCACAACGGCACCAATGCGGCACACGGCATTGCAAATACGGCAAGCTACAACCCCACAAGTAGCATTGCGCTGAAGTTTAATTGGCCACTGTACACAGGTGGCGCGGTCCAAAATGGCATTGCAGCCGCACTTGAGAAAGAGGCCAAGGCGCGTGCTGACCTTGAAAACGCGACCCGTACCGCAACCAATCAGGTGAAGCGTGCCTTCCTAGGACTTCAATCGGGCATGAGCCAAGCAACGGCGTTGCAAGCAGCCCTTGTGTCCAGCCAGAGTGCGTTGGAGGCGAATCAACTTGGCTACGAAGTCGGTGTGCGCATCAATATTGATGTCTTGAATGCGCAGACCGCTGTGTATAAAACACAAGCCAGTTTGGCCAAGGCGCGCCATGATGTCTTGCTAGATAGTCTGAAACTGCGCCAAGCCGTCGGTGTGCTCAGCGATGCCGATGTGGACGCGGTATCGCGCCTGCTACAGCCCTAAGGTTCTAGCGTCGGTCGCGTTCCCCTCCGCAGCCTGCGCGACGCAGTCGATGGTGCGGGCTGACGCACCTTGGTGGGTGGCAACCAGCGTCAACGCGGCTTGCGACATCTCGGCGCGCAACCCCACGTCATCGGCGATCGCCACGCCCGCCATCAGTGCCTCTTGCATGTCGGGCGCGCGGACCGCTGCTCCGCACGCAATGGCCCAATCAGCCGCTTGGGCAAAGTTGTAGGTGTGCGGACCAACCACCACCGGGCAACCACAGGCGGCGGCCTCAATCAAGTTTTGGCCACCAAATACGGCAAAGCTCCCTCCCATCAGTGCGACATCCGCCAGCGCGTAGTACACAGGCATCTCTCCCACGCTATCGCCCAACCAAATACAGGGTTTGGCTGAGGGACCGTTCATGGCAGAGACATCGGATGGCCCTGCCGCAGCCCATGCACTGCGCTTTTGCACGTCAAAGCCTGCACCGAGCAATAAGCGCTCGATTTCAGCTACCCGGTGTGGGTGCCTAGGCACCAGTAGCCAGTGACATGTTGAGAGCGACAACGTCATCTGGGTGGCCTCACTCAGGAGCGCGTCAACCCAAGCGTGCTCTTCTCCCTCGCGCGAGCTCGCTAACATCACGACCGGTTTCGTCAGTCCTTGACGCCATTGCTGACCCTGAGCCTGCGCCGCCTCATGAACGGTGACGTCAAATTTCACATTGCCAAGGTGGCCAAGCACGCGCGCACCTAACTGCTCAAACCGCATCGCATCATCTGCGGTTTGGGCTACCACACCGCCGAGTGCACTGAACGCAAGTTGCGACAGAGTAGTCAGCCCAAAACGTGACGCTTTATGCAGGGAGCGCTCAGACAAACGCCCATTGACTAAATAAAGCGGTAACCGCCTCTCGGTACAGGCGAGCACCAACTCGGGCCACACCTCGGTTTCCATCAACAACCCCATACGCGGCTTGAAGTGCGCAAGAAAGCGCTGCACACTGGCTGGCTCATCCCATGGCAACCAGGTTTGTTGATCACCCGCCCTGAGCAACGGCGTTCCCGCCGCCCAACCGGTGGCCGTCCCGTGCGTCAGTAACAGCTGGCTATCCGGCCAGCGCCGACGTATGGCCTCGATTAGCGGCAGACACGCGCGGGTCTCACCAAGCGAAACCGCATGTACCCAGACGTACTCCCCCGNAGCAGCGCCNGTGTAATAACCCCTGCGCGCGGGCAGGTCGTGCGCATAAAGCGGCTCCAATCGTGCACGACGCCGGTATTTAAAGGTCAAGAATGGGGCCGCCATGCGCATAACGGCACGATATAGCGCCCGGACCACGCGCGATCTCAGCGGCTTTTCGGCGCTCACCTGCATGGTTAGGTCTTCTCCGTATCGAACAAGGACTGATAGACCTGGGCAATCCCCGCCGCCTCAGCAGCGAGGGAAAAATGCTGCGCAACACGCGCTCGGGCACTTAAGCCCATAGCCCGTGCGCCAGGTAAATCGGACAGCACCTGTTGCGCGGCGGTGGCGAGGCCCTGCGCGTCTTCCAAGGCCACCATGTATCCGTTGACACCAGGCTCTACCAACATACTGAAGGCACCTGTCTCTGAGCAAACCAGCGCACAGCCGCAGGCCCCCGCTTCAAACGGCGTCAAGCCAAAAGGCTCATAACGCGGACATGCTATGCACAAGGTGCAGCGCTCGTACCAGCGATGTATCTCGCCAGCAGCGACCTCGCCAAGAAATACGATGCGATCGGACAAGCCCGCCGCCTCTATCCGCGCCAGCAGGTCTTTCTGAAACGCTTGGTCTTTGGCTTGCGCCAAGCCCGCGATAACCGCGGTGGCGCCTGGCAAATGCGGCAGCGCCGCTATCATGGCATCCACAAAAATATCGGTGCCTTTGTCTGGCCGCACACGACCAAAAACGCCGATACCGTAGGTTCCGGACAGCCCCGTTTCCGCCCACAGAACGTCTTTATCNGCAGGGACGGAAAAGCGACTCAAGTCAACACCATGCGGCACGACTGCCGTTGTGTTCGGCACGAACGAGGCCGCCAATGGCGTCGTGCTGATTACCGCATCCATGCGGCTAATGAGCCAACGCGGAAACCAGCCATGACGGTGCTGGGCTGCCGATGTAAAAACCAGCTTGATGGGNAAGCGAAGCACGTCACGAGCCCACAGCCCTGCCATCATTTCGTGATCACGGCGGACATGCCATATACGAAAATCACGTCCTGTTGGCGGCCGTTTTGANACGCGAATCGCCTCTTTCAGGCGCAGGCCCGCTATGCCATTGGATAGCGGCGTGCCGCAATAGGCGAGGCGCCACTGTTGTAACTGCCACGGCACCAGTGCATTGACCGTCGCGGATACCCCCGTGTAACGCGTCTTTAGATTAAAGACAATGACCTCGGGGTCCGGATGGTTGTGGGGTATGGACACAGTAAGGGCCTTTTCAATGACTGGCGTGTTGAATCTGTGCGTCTGGCATGTGGGCTCTCAGCAAAGCCATGAAGCGCGACTCAATACGCGTACACGCCTCGGCATCATGCCCCTCGAAACGCAACACCAACACCGGCGTGGTGTTGGAAGCACGAATCAACCCAAAACCATCAGGCCAGTCAACCCGCAGGCCATCGATGGTGCACAGCTCACCCGGCGCCCCAAAGTTTTCGGTATCTGCTTGTGCGGCCACCACCAGCGTGTCAACCAACGCATGAGCGTCTTGGCCGCTGCAGTCGATATTCAACTCTGGCGTACTGACGCTATTTGGCAACCCATTGAGTACCGCGCTGACGTCGGGCGAGCGGCTCAAAATTTCTAATAATCGTGCGCCAGCATACGTCCCATCATCGAAACCATACCAACGCTCCTTGAAAAAGATGTGGCCACTCATCTCGCCACCCAATGGGCTGTTGAGAGCCTTCATATGGGCTTTTACCAGCGAGTGGCCTGTCTTAAACATCACAGGCTGCCCCCCTGCCGCTGCAATCTCTGGCGCCAAGCGCTGGCTACACTTGACGTCAAACACAACGGTTCCGCCCGGCACACGCGACAGCACGTCTCTCGCGAATAAAACCATCTGGCGGTCGGGGTAAATTACCTGACCGTCCTTGGTGACAATGCCCAAGCGATCGCCATCGCCATCAAAGGCAAGTCCAATCTCTGCGTCAGTGGTGCGCAGCGCGTGTATGACATCTTGCAGGTTTTCTAACTTACTTGGGTCTGGGTGGTGGTTGGGGAAGTTGCCGTCCACCTCACTAAACAAGGCAACAACGTCACAACCGAGTGCCCGGAAAATACCCGGNGCGGTGGCGCCTGCCACACCGTTGCCACTATCGACAACGATTTTCATAGGGCGACTCAACTGGATATCCGCCACCACACGTTGCCCATAGTCTGCAGCTATGTCTAGGCGCTGAATCGCATCAGCGCTTGCGGGCTGCAGACGCCTATCGTCTTCCGATAATCCATTCATCGCCGCCCGCAAGGCCTGAATGGTATCGCCGTAAATCGCCTCTCCCGCCAACACCATTTTGAAACCGTTGTAGTTTTTCGGGTTGTGGCTTCCCGTGATCTGTATGCCTGTGCTGCACAGCGTATGNGCTGCAAAATAAAGCATGGGNGTCGTGGCTAGGCCAATATCNAACACCGCCACACCGGCNGCGGCCAAGCCACTGCACAAAGCCTCAGATAAGGACGGACCACTCAGACGACCATCGCGACCGACGGCAACAGTGGTCTCACCCAAGGACCGAGCAGCCCGGCCGAATACCAGCCCCAGCGCCCACGCGAACTCCGGCGTTAATTGCTCGGGCACGGTGCCCCTGATGTCGTATGCTTTGAAGCACTTTTCTTGAAAAAGCATTCACCCACCTTCGCCGGTTTTGGTTATTGACGCCTCCATTGTAAGAAGTTTGGCTCACGAACTGGCATGCGGTGTTTGCACCGCATCACGTCGTTATTTGACGCACAATGGCAGCATGCCGTTGCACGATGCTTACACTGTATTTGAGGGGCCCTGGGGCCCGATGCAAGCCGCCTGTCGCGGCGAAATGCTCACTGGCTTGTGGTTTGTACCNCAAGCGNATGCCCCCAACCTCTCTGAGGTTCCGCGCATGGACAAGCATCCGCTTTGGGCTGTCCTCAAAAAGGAATTAAAGGCGTATCACACCGGTAGACTGCAACACTTTACCGTGCCGCTGCAATGGACCCATGGCAGCGCGTTTGCCCAAGCGGTTTGGACACAGCTACGTACTGTCCCCTGGGGACAGACCATCAGCTACGGCGCACTCGCGAAGTTGGTCAGTACAACCACAGGCCGTCACGCCAGCGCTCGCGCAGTCGGTGGTGCGGTCGGGCGTAATCCCATCAGTATTGTGGTGCCTTGCCATCGTGTCGTGGGTGCCAACGGCAGCCTCACGGGGTATGCCGGCGGCCTTGACAAAAAAATAACTTTTTTGCGTTTGGAGAATAGCCTTGGCTAACGCAGACGGCGCACCGCAACACACGAACGCTACCCAAACCCAAAGCTGGTTAGCGCGACTACATGCGCGACCTTGGTGGGTAGACATGTTGGTACTGAGCACCATGTGGGGCTCATCATTTATGTTCACCAAGGTCATCACGCAAGACATCGGCCCTATGCCCGCCGCGTTCGGCCGTGTCGCCGTCGCCTTCGCGTGCTTACTGCCCCTGCTTGCCCTACGCGGGGAACTGCCAACGCTCAGGGCGCATTGGCGACGGATCATGCTTTTGGGCATCTTGAATTCGGGTATCCCCTTTGCCGCCTACTCCATCGCTATGCTGACCGTGCCGAGCAGCACGGGTGCCATCATCAATGCAGCGACGCCGCTATTGGCGCCGTCATCGCATGGGTTTGGCTAAAAGACAAGTTGACGCTCAGCCAGATGGTCGGCCTTGTGATCGGCTTTGTCGGCGTGACGCTCTTAGCTCTGCAAAATGCAAGCGAGGCACCGGCTGCGGAATTAGGTAGCTACATTATTGGCATTGCCGTCTGTATCGCGGCGCCTATTTTTTACGGCATATCGGCCAGCTTCACCAAACGCTATTGCAAAGATGTGCCGCCCACCGTATCGGCAACGGGAAGCCAACTTGGCGCCACCTTATTTCTCGCGCCGCTGGCATGGCTGTACTGGCCTGCGCAGGGCATACAAAGCGGTACGATTGCCTCTTTGGTCATCCTCGGTGTTTTCTGCACTGGCTTTGCTTACATTTTATTTTTCCGAATGATCGCCATGGTTGGAGCGACCAAGGCGCTATCCGTCACATTCGCTGTTCCCGTCTTCGCCGCATTTTATGGCGTGACCTTTCTTGGCGAACACATCACGCCGTACATGGTGGCATGCGCCGCCGTGATTTTGGCGGGAATCAGTCTGTCGACAGGCTTGCTGCGTCCGTTTAAGTAACGCCTCTTAACCAACCACGCCATGGCATCCCCTTGTTAAGCGGGCACCCGTAAAGGCTCCACATCAGACCTTTAGCCAGCTTGCTGATTTGGGCTTAAGAAAGAGTGTCGTTTGGGTTCCCGTGGTACGCGAGCAAGCCACGGGTGCACCTGACGCAAACGAACGAGAATCCGGTGCGACAGCCTTGGCCAGTCTGTGGCATCCGTCGCGTGCCCTTGCACGCTCAGTGTCCCGCAGCCCCCAACCAAAGCGCGTCTATTTGCTTCAACTTGTCTTTGTCCAGCTCATCCTCGACTTCCCAATAACGCCCAGACGCCACCATCAAGCCAGCGGCCGCTTCCGTGCGTAAGGCGTTTTCAACGCCAGCAGCGTCGAGCATAGGGGCTTGTTTGCTCAGCGTATCGCGCGCACTGCTCACTTGTGCCAACTCGTCAATAGCCATGCGCGGAAACACCAATCGCGATGCAGGCTGATCAGATAGGTTAACAACTGCACACTGTTGCGCGTGTGCAAACGCCAGCAGCCGAGCCGATTTGGCCTCTAAAGACTGCAAGGTAACGTCAGCGCGTAGTGGATCAGGGGTACCCCAACCATAAAAATGACTACCGCCGGCAGCACTAGGGGCGTACACCATGTCGCATCCTAAAAAAGCAAGTACGTCAGGTTTTAACGCGCCAAGTGCCCAATAACCTGCTGTGAATGCCATCGTCCCCCCAGCGTAAACAAAACCGCCATAACGGTTTTGATGCGGAACATAGCTTGATGCATCAATTAGCTGCTTCTGAGCGTGACCCTGGAAAGGTTCAGACGGAAGCCGATCGGCTGGGAAATCCTCTGGGTAAATGAGGTAGTCCCAAGTGTCAGAGATCTGCCAAGCGTTATTGATGGCTACGCGACTTTGGAACAGCGACAAATCCCAATCTTGCGCCTTAAGCGCGTCTGGCGCGCTTCCCAAGATCAGCACCACATTTAATTTGGCAGGCAACTTGCGGGTCACTTTCAAAAACTCGATCAAGCGTTGTGATCACAACGGGATGCTTTATTGTATTTCAGCAATGTTTTCTACCGACGCGTGAACGGGGAGGCCAAAGGGTTAATTAAGGGACGAGGTTTTTTTCTTAAGGCCATGGCACCACCGACCAGAGGCATGGATGGCGTTATCTATTTGTGATTTACGCAGGTACAATGCCCACCTCCACAGCAGACGTGGCATGCAAAGTGGGTTTTAGTGCCCGACAGCCGGGAGCCAATATGGGAAGTATGTTTGACAAATATGGCGGGGTCGACACCGTAAAAATTATTGTGGAGAATTTTTACGATGAGATGCTTTCACGACCTAACCTACGGCGTTACTTCAGCGATACCCCCATGGACAAACTAGCGATGCATCAGGTTGAGTTTATCGCCTATGCGCTGGGCAAGCCTAAAGCCTTTTATGCCGATGAAAAATTACTCGCCGCGCACCAAAAACTTCAAATAACAGACGCCAGCTTTAACCAGACGAAAGACATACTCGAAGATGTTTTGATCGACATGCACGTTGAACCTGTGGATCGAAAGGACATCTTAGACATCATTGAAGGCAAGCGACGCCTGATCGTTCGCCAATAACCAGCTAGCGGCTATTTTTTGTCTGCGTCGTCTGATTTGAAGAAGTCAGAAACAGAGCCCGTCACAGAATCGTAGGCTGAATTGATTGATGCACAACCGCTGAGTGCGGTAGAATAACCTATTTTGACTCAGCAAGCGCAACGCCAAAGCCTGTGGCGCACAGTAGCTAGCCTCTCAGAATTCAGACGCAGAGCGCGTTTGTGCGCGGCCTGCGGGCGAGCCCTGGTTTCAAGCAAACTTCACGTGTTTTTGTAGCGGATACGCCCGGATTCGTTTACCAGTCAGTGCGAAGATGGCGTTAGCCAACGCTGCTTTTGCAGGTGGGACACCGGGCTCACCAATGCCCTGAACGCCGCCGCCCCCCTCTAGAATCGCGACCTCAATGGCTGGCGACTGAGCCATGCGTAACGCCGGGTAGTCGTGAAAGTTCGATTGCTGCACACGGCCATTTGAAAATGTAATTTCACCCATCATTGCTGCGGTCAGCCCAAAAATAATCCCAGATTGCAATTGCGCTTCAATGTTGCCCGGATCAAGTGCCAATCCGACGTCAGCCACGCAATAGACCTTGGAAACCCGAATACCGGCGTCGGTTTGCTCGACCTCGACCACCTGCGCGACATAACTGCCAAACGACAGCGTCATGGCGAGCCCACGGGCCTTGTTTTTCGGCATCGCTTGATCCCAACGCGACGTCGCGCGCAGTTTTTTCAGCACTGCATGCGCTTGCGGAAATTGGCTCTCTGTCATCGC
>JGI26086J50260_1001404_pt1 | contig 14113 bp, 17 predicted proteins | sample SaaInl3SG_22_DNA_FD_50260 | JGI IMG/M metagenome (IMG submission 50260)
TTAAGTCCTATTAAACTTCATTTAGAAGGTTATGTCGGGATTGTTTTTCAACATGAACTGGATCATTTAAATGGCATTTTATATACTCAAAAATTATTTTTAGAATTACCCTCTGCAAAACCAGCGTTTGAATTACCTCAAGTTGAAAATGATGGATAATACTTCAAGCTGATTATCAAAGATGTCTATGAATTGGACATCTTTTTTTTCATCAATTTTAAGTCTATTTTTGAGAAGTTGATACGCATCTATGTCTTTTTTATGTAACAACTTAAAAAATCCTTGTTGCTTCTTCTTTAGTTTATCTAAGTAATTGTCAAATTTTAAATCTAATATGATCTCCCCTTGATAATTACTTTTAATCATGTATTTAAAAAGTTCAATGAGCGATGCTTGACCATAACCAATAAGTTCTGGATGTTTTTGAGCTGTCACATCTTCTGCAACAACGCATCCGATATATTTTTTAAACGCTTTGTAATTACTTAAAACAGATGCACGGTTAAGATAAACATACACCGGATTAAATACAAGAAATACTTGAGCTTTGAGTTTTTGAAACAATTGAACAAACATTTTATAGGGTTGATCTTCTTTTGGATAAATCCATAATTTAATTTTGGATTTATTGAGTCTTTTAACGACTAGATGAATGTATTTGATCATGTTTTCATGATTGAAAATTTGAATGGATTGAAATCTAATCATAAAAACTTTAATCTCTTGTTTGCTATGTTGAGTCAGGAGAAGTTCAAGTAATTGCAAATCAAAATCTTCAACCATTTTTGAATGAATTTCAAACTCAATCAAATTGATCTTTAGTTGTGTCTGGATGTCATTAGAAGATACACCCCAATCAATAAATTGATATTTATTTTTTAATTGGTGCTTTTCTTCGTCTTTAAGAGACGATGTAATACTAAAAATATTCATACTTTCTCCACAAGTTGATGCATCAAAATTGAACCAGCAACTGAAACATTAAGTGAGTCGACCCCTTGAGTTTCAATATTTAAAAAAGTATCCGCTAAATCAAGTACCTCTTTTGATATACCATGCCCTTCATTCCCTAAAATTAGTACACAAGGATATGCATGGGGTTGCGTTTCTGATTGAGGCAAATGTGAGGATGCAATGATGTGATACTTTTCTTTTTTGAGTTCTGGAATGATTTTGGTAAGTGATTGAATCTCTATAGATATATGAAATGTAGACCCTTTTGCTGCACGTAAAGCAAGCTCATGAAATGGATCAACACACTCTGGACTTAGTATAACCTTATGAAAGCCAAATGCATGTGCACTTCTAATAAGTGCACCTAAATTTCTAGGATCTTGAATCGTATCACACAATAAAATATTTCCATAATAAGGTTGACTATCTTGCTTTATTGTAACAATTGCACCAATAGGTTCTTTCATGTCATAATCAATGATAGTAGCCATTAATTCTTTTGAAATCAGCATATTGTTTCCGTGTGGCGCTGTTGAAAGATAATGTTTAATTTTATTCGCTTTTCTAGCTTCTTCTAGCAAATCATTTCCAAAAATAACCGCTTCTTGGTGAAGATAACGATACTTAGCCTTCTTTAGTTTGATTAAATGTTTATACATTTCATTTTGTTTAGATGTTATCATAACGACCTCATCCATATTGTATCATATTCTAATATCATAAACATGCTATAATAGAAATGGTGATATGATGAATAAAAACGTATATGAAACTGCTTCAATTTTAATGCAAGATTGTCCTACACAATTGTCAGTGTTTGCAAATATTGCCGCTTTGATTTATCTNGAACTTCCTGATTTAAATTGGGTTGGTTTTTATTTAAATCAAGGTGATACACTCATTTTAGGACCATTTATGGGAAANCCAGCGACAACTGAAATACCTTTTCATCGAGGNGTTTGTGGGGAATGCGTGCGTCTTGAAAAAACGGTTTATGTCCCAGATGTCCATCTACATCCAGATCATATTGCATGTGATGAAGCATCTCAAAGTGAACTCGTCATCCCTCTCATGTCACACGGCATATTACTTGGCGTATTAGATATTGACAGTCCTGTAATTAATCGATTTGACTTAGATACGATTCATACTCTCGAAAATATTGTTAAAGATTTAGTCAATACAATTGACAATATTCCTTTTTTCAAGTAGAATAGTCAATGTCGGTAAAAGCAGGTACAACTTTTTTTATAAGATGATTTTCTTCCACGGCGCCCTTAGTAGCTTATGGTCTGCTTCATAAGTGAAAAGAACTAGAAAATCCTATAGAAAATAATGTATACTTTACCTAAAAATAGGAGGTAATGATATGTCAAGATTTACAGGATCCACTTGGAAAATTTCAAGAAGATTAAACTACTCAATTTCTGAAACAGGAAAAGAATTAAAGAAACGTCCATACCCACCAGGTCAACATGGTCAACGCCGTACCAAATTATCTGATTATGGGTTGCAATTACAAGAAAAACAAAAAGTTAGATTCACATACGGATTATCTGAAAAACAATTCCGTAAAACATTTAATGAAGCTGGCAAACTCCCAGGCAGACATGGTGATAACTTCATCGTTTTACTAGAATCAAGATTAGATAATGTTGTGTATCGTTTAGGTTTAACAAGAACGCGTGCGCAAGCAAGACAACTTGTCAACCATGGTCATATTTTAGTTGATGGTCGTAAAGTAGACATTCCATCATNCCGTATGACACCAGGTCAAAAAGTTCAACTTAGAGAGTCTTCAAAAAATCTAAAAATTGTTGAAGAAGCTTTAGAAAATACATATCGTTCATTTGAGTTTGTATCTTATGATACTGCTAAAAAAGAAGGTCTCTTTGTAAGAAGACCAGAACGTAAAGAAGTGCTTCAAGAAATTAATGAACAACTCATTGTTGAATATTACAATAGATAAAAAATAAAAAGTCTGAATTTAAATTCAGACTTTTTTTTATTTTAAAGCTGCATCCACAAGTTTTAAAAAACTTTGAGAATCTAGTGATGCACCACCAACGAGGGCACCGTCAATATCAGGCATCGTAAGTAATTCATCAATGTTATTAGGTTTAACTGAACCACCATATAAAATACGAATATTTTCAGCAGTCATCGCATCAAAACGTTCAAATATCGTGTCACGAATGAACTTTATGGTTTCATTGGCTTGTTCTTTTGTTGCTGTTTTACCAGTTCCAATCGCCCAAATCGGTTCATAAGCAATAATTGTTTTTGATGCTTCTTCTGTTGAAAGTCCTTCATATGCATGTAAAATTTGCGCTTTAACAAAATGATTGGTTTGATTTGATTCTCTTGTTTCTAAAGATTCACCAACACAAACAATTGGTGTAAGATGATGCTGAAGTGCTTGTTTCGTTTTAGCATTGATCATGGCATCATTTTCATGAAAATATTCACGTCTTTCAGAATGACCAAGCACAACATATTCTACGCCGTATGATGTTAACATACGTGCCGATATCTCACCTGTAAAGGCACCTTCTTCATGTTGTGACATGTTCTGTGCGCCAATACGTAAGTGCTCATCTTCTCTTTTGACGAGATCTCTTAACATAATGGATGGTGCACAAATAACCGTTTCTAATACATTTCTATCTGGAATTGCTTTTGCTACTTCGTAGATAAAGTTTAATGCTTCATCTCTAGTTTTATACATTTTCCAGTTTCCGGCAATGACTCGTTTTCTCATTAACCTAAAATTCCTGATACGTCTTTAATTGCTTCTTCTGCGCGTGTTCCTCGTGCAACAATTCTTACATTTTCTCCGTGTGGAACTGCTAAAGACATCAGTGCTAAAATAGATTTTAAGTCNACGACTTTGTCTTGATAATGTAGTTCGATATCAACATTATACTTAGAGGCAGCTTGAACNACTTTTGCAGCTAAACTCGCGTGTAATCCTGTTGTTGATTTAATCATAATTTCTTTTTCCATATTAATATCCTTTCTATTAAAAGGTTGGTGGCGTTGATATCCACAAAACCTTGCATGGATGATTTGAGTGATTCACCAAGTAATGTTCTTGGTTTGCTAAGTAATAAAATGTTTCACCTTTTTTAATGGTGTATTTTTTTTTGTTAAGNTATAGNGTGACAANACCTTCTAAAACATATCCAAACTCTTCACCTGGGTGAGGTTGATCAATAATGGANTGTCCACCAGGTTGTAATTTAATCATGATGGGTTCCATCTCATATTTTACTGCGTTTGGNACAATCCAGTAAATCATATGCTTTAAATCATCATCTTCTTTTTCATAAAAATCTTCTTCTTTAAANGTGACAACTTGATCATTTTCTTTTGAAAAAAAATCATGCACATCTGTTCCTAACACNTCTAAAATATTAAATAGAGTCGACATAGAAGGTGATGTTTTATTATTTTCAAGTAACGATATAAAACCTTTTGTAAGTTCTAACCGTGATGCAAGTTCATCTTGTGTTAAGTTATTCCCTAAGCGTAACGCTTTAAGTTTTTTTCCGACATCCATTATTTATCATCAACACAAGCAATTCCAGGTAAGATTTTTCCTTCTAAATATTCAAGGGATGCACCACCACCTGTTGATATATGTGCAAAATCATTTTCATAACCAAATTGAATGACAGCTGCTGCAGAGTCTCCTCCACCAATAATGGTAGTNACTGAATCTTTTAATTCAACAAGTTTTTTTGCAAATCCTNTCGTACCCTCAGCAAACCTCGGAAATTCAAAGACACCTAGTGGACCATTCCAAATCACTGTTTTTGCCTTTTCAATATATGAAAAGTATGTTTTTAAGGTTTCTGGTCCTACATCCATACCCATTTCATCTGCTGGAATTTCTGATTTTAAACGAATGTTTTTTTCAGATTCAGGGTCAAAATCTTTGGAAGTAACAACATCAGTACCTAGTACGATTTTACCTTTAGCTAGATCAAGTAATTCTAGTGCTAAATCAACTTTGTCTTTCTCTACTTTAGATAATCCAACATCATAACCTTGCGCTAAATAAAATGTATATGCCATTGCACCTGTAATAATTACATAGTCTGCAACTTCTAATAATTTTTTAATGACATTAATTTTATCTGATACTTTTGCGCCACCTAAAACAGCGACAAGTGGTCGTTCAGGGTTCGCAATTGTATCACCAATAAATTTAATTTCTCGTTCTAACAAAAACCCAGCAACAGACGTTTCGATATGATTTGCAATTCCTACATTTGAGGCATGTGCACGATGGGCAGTTCCAAATGCATCATTAACGAATACATCTGCAAGTGAAGCCCAATATTTCCCAAGTTCTTCATTGTTTTTAGATTCTTTTTTACCATCAACATCTTCAAATCGTGTATTTTCTAACATGACGACTTGACCTTCACTTAGATTTGAAACAGCATTCTCAACTTCTTTTCCTCTTGTAAATGGAACAAAATTAACGGTTTGATTTAAATGTTCTGATAATCTAATCGCAACGGGTGCAAGTGAACTTCCCTTTTTATCTTCTTCTTTTTCAACACGTCCTAAATGAGAAAGTAAAATAAGTTTCCCACCTTGGTTTAATATATAACGAATTGAATCTAATGCAGCAACAATACGGTTTTCATCACTGATTTTACCGTCTTTCATAGGGACGTTAAAATCGACACGCATGATGACTTTTTTTCCTTTTAACTCGATATCAAGAATGGTTTTTTTAGCCATGACCATTTCTCCTTTTTATTGATTTTCCACAAGAATTATACCATATAATAAGTTTAAATATAAAAATCATCAAATGAAAATGTTTTCCATCATTTCTTTATGTAATTGCAATCCTCTTTGCATTGATGATTTGATATATCGACATTTTTTTTGAATTTCAATTTGTGTATTTTCAAAGTGTATTTCACAACTCCAATCTTTATCAACAAGCTTTTTTATTGAAAAAATATTAACCGCATAATTAGATAATGCTCGATATCCATAAATCACAACAAGTATTGTTTTTGCATTGATAAAAATTGGGATTTGATATTGATTACCATATTTTTTTTTATAATTTCTTAAATAACTAGAAATATCATTACATTGAGGTTGTAGCAATACACTGATGACATATTTTAAATGATAATTCCATGTGATCGATTCAAATGTTTTAATGATACTCGTCTTTGAGTTATGATACTCTATATATTCAATCATTTTTATATAAAAAAAAGAAGCTTATTCAGCTTCTTTTGCTACTTTCTTTGTTGGTTTAACATCTGCATTTGGATCAATTAATAAACTTTGTTGTGTTTCTGGATCGAAAAAGTGAACTTTATTCATATCGAGTGTGAGTTGGAGTTTATCACCAATATGAATATTTGTTCTTGCATCTACAGATGCACAAATATTTGATTCATGTACTAGGGTATAAATATTCGTTTCTGCACCAAGCAACTCAGCAACATCAACAACTAAATCAAGTGTTGCATTTGGATAAGCTTTTTTAACAACTTGATCATCATGAATATCTTCTGGACGAATCCCTAATACGATTTCTTTTTCAATCATTTTATGATACTTAACAATTTCAAATTTATCTTTTGGAAGTTCTATTGTATGTTTTCCAGCTGTGAAAATTCCTTCTTTACTTACACGACCATGGATGAAGTTCATCGGTGGTGTTCCAATAAATCCAGCAACAAACATATTGTTTGGATGATCATAAATCTCTTTTGGAGATCCGACTTGCATAATATATCCATCTTTCATCACGACAATTCGACTTGCCATTGTCATCGCTTCAATTTGGTCATGGGTAACATATATCGTTGTTGTTTCGATTTTATTATGTAATTTAATTAATTCACCACGCATCTGAACACGTAATTTTGCATCTAAGTTTGATAATGGTTCATCCATTAAGAAAACTTTTGCATTACGAACAATTGCACGTCCTAATGCAACACGTTGACGTTGTCCACCTGATAATGCTTTAGGCTTTCTATCTAAATACGGCGTTAATCCTAAAATATCAGCAGCTTGATTCACTTTTTCTTCAATTTGATCTTTAGGCATTTTACGTAATTTTAAACCNAATGCCATGTTGTCATAAACGCTCATGTGAGGATATAATGCATAGGATTGGAATACCATCGCGATATTTCTATCTTTAGGTGCTTTATCATTGACCATTTCATCATCAATAAATAATTCACCTGATGTAATTTCTTCAAGTCCTGCAATCATTCTAAGTGTTGTTGATTTACCACATCCTGATGGTCCAACAAAAACAATAAATTCTTTATCTTTAATNGATAAGTTAAAATCAAAAACAGCTTGAACACCATTTGGATAAATNTTGTTAATATCTTTTAATTGTAAGGTTGCCATAACTACTCCTTTTATTCTTTATTACATCTATTATAAATAAATGGATGCGTTTTCACAATGTGCATACTGCACATGCTTTTTTAAATGAGTAAATGATAAATTAAAAATCCATCATAAAAAGTTTTTACATCAAATCCGGTAACTTCTTTAAATTTTTCTAGTCGCATCATTAAGGTATTTCTATGAATGAAAAGTTCTTTTGAAGCTGTCATCATGTTTTGATTGCATTCTAAATATGTCTTGATGGTGTCAAGCATATACTGCTGGTCATCGTATTTCCCTAACACAAATTTTCTCAAGTTAGATTCATTTTTATGTAACAAATGACTCACTAATAATTGATTATGTATGACACCACGCTTGAGATTCAAATTTTTATTTAATATTTCATTGAATTGATCGATATGACTTACNTAAGATTTTTCTTCAATCGAAGGTGAGACATANACTAAAAAATCAGATAATAATTCTCCTGATAAATCCTCAAATAGAACTTTTAAATCATCGACATATGTTGTGTCATATGTATAGATGATATTATCTTTATAAACATGTTTATTGACTTGGGAAAATTGACTTTCCATGAATGTATCAATGACAACATCATTTGTATCAATTTGCTTAAAAAGTATATATTTCATGAGTATCCTATGTTGTTATCTTAACATATTTCTAATAAAAAAAGCGTATAAAATACGCTTCTTATTTTATCCGATTGAACCTTCCATCTCAAGTTTAATGAGTTGGTTAAGTTCGATGGCATATTCCATTGGTAATTCTTTTGCAAATGGTTCAATAAATCCCATAACGATCATTTCTGTCGCTTCTTCTTCTGATAAACCTCTACTCATTAAGTAGAAGAGTTGATCTTCACTAATTTTTGAAACTGTCGCTTCATGTTCTAAGAACACATCACTATTTCTTACACTATTGTATGGAATCGTATCAGAAAATGATAAATCATCTAAAATGATGGTGTCACATTCAACATGTGCTTTAGCACCTTTTGCTTTTTTACCAAAATCGACTTTTCCTCTGTAATTGACTTTCCCACCACCGCGTGAAATCGATTTTGAAATGATGGTAGATGTTGTATTAGGTGCAACATGAATCATTTTTGCACCTGTATCTTGATGTTGACCTTTACCTGCAAACGCAATTGAAATGGTTGTCCCTTTTGCATACGGCTCTAATAAGACACATGAAGGATATTTCATATTGACATTTGATCCTAGATTCCCATCAATCCACTCCATATGTCCATTTTCATACACATAGGCACGTTTCGTNACTAAGTTNATCACATTCGATGACCAGTTTTGAATGGTTGTATAGCGACACGTTGCGTCTTTTTTAACAACAATTTCNACAATGGCAGCATGTAAGGAATCTTTTGTATAGGTTGGTGCTGTACATCCTTCAACATAATTGACATAAGCACCTTCGTCAACNATGATTAATGTACGTTCAAATTGTCCCATTTGATCACTATTAATTCTAAAATATGATTGTAACGGTTTCGGAACATGAACACCTTTTGGAACATAAATAAATGATCCACCACTCCATACTGCAGTATTGAGTGCCGCATATTTATTATCATCATAAGGAATCATTTTCCCAAAATACTCTTTAACAAGTTCAGGGTATTCTCTTAGCGCAGTGTCTGTATCCACATAAATCACACCTAAATCTTCAAGTTCTTTAAGNGTACTGTGATAGACAACTTCAGATTCAAATTGTGTTGAAACACCTGCTAAATATTGACGTTCTGCCTCAGGAATCCCTAGTTTTTCGAATGTATCTTTAATTTCTTCTGGTACGTCATCCCATGATGTTTCTGCACGTTCACTTGATTTAATAAAATATGTAAACTCATCAAAATCAATAAATGATAAATCTGGACCCCACGTAGGGTTTGGTACTGAAGCAAACTGTTGATATGCTTTGACTCTAATATCTGTCATCCATGATGGCTCTTGTTTATATTTTGAAATCGCAACCACAACATCTTCACTAATTCCTTTTGGTATAGAGTAAAAGGGGACGGTTTCAGTTTTAAATCCGAATTGATAGTCTCCTACNATTGCATCTATTTTTTTCTTATTGTCATCCATGTGAAGCCTCCTTTAATGATAATAGTCCTTTTTCTGNCGCTTTCCAAGATAGTGTCGCACATTTAATTCTTGCTGGAAATTGACTAACACCTGAAAANGCCACNGCATCTTTAAATAGTATCTCTGTNTTATATGGTAATCCTTTGATAAGTTCATAAAATTGTTTGATAATGTCTAATCCTTCTTGTATATCATGTTTCTCAAGTGCAACAGACATNACACTTGCACTCGCACAACATATAGAGCATCCACTTCCCTCATGAACAACGCGTTCGATGATGTTTTCTTTNGTGAATAATTGAATGGTAATTTCATCACCACAACTAGGATTATTTAAATGAATTAAAAGACCTTTTGAATCAGAGATGAGTCCTTTATTTCTCGGATATTTGTAATGATCCATAATGACTTGCCTATATAAATCTTGCATCGTCACTCCTTTTAAGTTTGAAAAAATTGATACGTGCTATCAATGACTTCTAATAATTTTTTGATGTCCGCTTCGTTATTGTAAATTTGAAAAGAAACACGGATCGTTGCAGACGTTTCAAATCGCTTTTGAAGTAATTTTGCACAGTGATGTCCAGTTCTTACTGCAATATGATGCTCAGATAAAAATGACTGAACGTCATGTGCATGCACATTTTTGATATTAAATGTGATGATACCAAGATCACTTTTTGGATTGTAGATGTGTATGTAAGGTCTTGATTTGAGTTCATTAAGAAGTATTTTTTGAAGCTGTTTTGAATGGTTAAGTATGTGCTCATGACTTACTTCTTTAATATATCTGAGAGCTGGTGCTAATCCGATGACTTCAGCAATGGGTGGTGTTCCTGCTTCTAATCGTTCCGGTAGATCGAAATAGGATTGATTATATAACTCTACTTCGTCAACCATTCCACCTCCAACTTCAAATGGCGTTAACTGATTCAGTATCTCATATTTACCATATAAAATACCGACACCTGTTGGCCCAAAACATTTATGACCTGAAAACGCTAAGAAATCACAATCTAATGCTTGAACATCAATAGGGATATGTGGTGCTGCTTGAGCAGCATCAATTATGACGATTGCCCCTACTTCATGCGCCTTTTTAATGATCGGCTTTAAGTTTGTAATATACCCCATGACATTTGAAACATACGTTAAAACAACAAGTTTTGTATTTGCTGAAATTTGTTTGACAACAGCTTCTGAATGGATTCTTAAGTCTTCATCTAATGTCGCATATGTAAGTGTTGCACCAATATTTTTAGCAAGTCTTTGAAATGGAAGAAGTGATGCGCTATGTTCAAGTTCTGATGTGATGATTTCATCACCAGATTTTAATGTTTTTTCAAAATGATAGGCTAACATATTCATGCTTTGAGTTGTGCCTTTTGTAAAGATTACTTCTTCTCTTTTGCTTGCATTGATAAATGAAGCAACAGTATCTCTAGATGCTTCGTATGCTTGTGTCGTCTCAATTCCTAATGCGTACGCACCACGACTGATATTTGCACCAGATTTTTCGTAGTAATTGATCATGGCATCAAGACTTGTATTTAATTTGAGTGAAGAAGCTGCAGAATCTAAATAGATTAACGAAGGATTTTTATCAATCGCTTTAAATCTGCTTTTTAAAGATGATTCCATTAAATCCTTTCGTAAATCGTCGTTTCTAATCTGTCTACTAAATCTTGGTCATTAATTTCATCTAAAATAGGTTTAATATACCCTTTAATAATCAATTTTTCGGCTTCTATTTTTGAAAGTCCACGACTTTGCAAATAATAAAGTTGTTGTTCTTCAATTTTACCGACGGTTGCACCATGTCCTGCTTTAACATCATATTCATCAATTAATAAAATAGGATTCACATCAACCATTGAAAAATCAGAAAGAATGATGCCTTTTAAGGTTTGAAAAGCGTTTGCTTGTTTCATCCCTTTTTCAATTTTCTCAATACCATTGAGCGTNACACGACCATAGCCNTTAGAAATACCAACATTATACATATCACCATATGAATAAGGTGCAAAATGTGTNATGTGAACATCCACAGTTTGTTGTTGTTGATCATTTGAGACAACAATAGCATTCACCATTGCACGNGCATTTTCTCCATTTAAATTGACNNTTAAATCTGCCTCTAAGTTCTGTGATAAAAACCCTGAAATCANGTGCANATTGGCATCTTTTTCTATTTGAATGGTTTGATTAATACGTGTCTTGAATGATTTTTCTTCTGAAATCAATACATATTTAACATGACTATTTTGTTTCACATTTAAAGTCAAAACAATGGTTTCAAGATCTTTTAATGATGCTTTAAATTCGATAATAAATGTCACTTGACTATTTGATTCAACATTGAAAATATATTCACTATTTTCTGATAATGTCATATGAATCGGAACTTCTATCACTGAATTTTTAGGAACTACAAATGTGTTTTGATTGAGCCAATTTTGATAGGTATCTAAAAGCTGAATCATTGATTTGCCTCTTTATCTTCAAAATCAATACCTAACTCTTCACGTACCCAATCATAACCAGATTGATCGATTTTTTCTATAAGTTCTTGTCCACCTGTTAATACAATTTTTCCATCGATCATGATGTGAACATGTGTTGGTTTGATGTAATCTAAGATTCTTTGATAATGTGTAATTAAAATGACACCAAATTTGTCTTCGGCAATCATGTCAGAGACACTATGTCCGACAATTCTTAACGCATCCACATCTAATCCTGAATCGATTTCATCTAAAATCGCAAATTTAGGTTTGAGCATTTTTAGTTGGAGAATTTCATTTCGTTTTCTTTCACCGCCAGAAAAACCTTCATTTAAATAACGATGTGCTAAATCTTCTCGCATTTTTAAGTCTTTTATCGCACCTTCATAAGACATTGCAAAATCAATGAGATTCACATCTTTACCTGATGTCGCACGCATTGCTTGTCTCATAAAATCACTGTTTGTAACGCCTGGAACTTCAGCTGGATATTGCATCGCAAGAAATAAACCTGCACGTGCGCGCTCATCGACTTCCATGTCTAAAACATCTTCTTGATCTAAGGTAACTTCACCTTCAGTAACTTCATATTTAGGGTTACCCATAAGTGCACTTGCAAGTGTTGATTTCCCTGTTCCATTGGGTCCCATAATTGCGTGAATTTCACCCGATTGAACAGTTAAATTGACACCTTTTAATATTTGTTTATCTTCCACTGAAACGTGGATATTTTTGATTTCTAATGTTGCCATGTTAGCCTCCTTATTATTCTATTTTATTATAGTATAAAATGCGATTTTTTTATACTTTTATGCTAATCTCATGCTCTGTCATGACATGTATGTTTAAGTGTGGTATTATATTAATGTCTTAAGGAACATTAGAGGTCATTTATGGTTAATCAATCCAAAACTAAATTAGTTGTATTAGAGTATTCAATCATTATTTATTTCATCTTGTTTGCGTTCAATCTCATTTATATGAACATCATGATTACGCGACCAAATGAAATTTTTTTGTCTGATGTGATGCTATGGATTCATATTATTTTCATGATTGGTGCCTTTATCTATATAAAATCTTTTCAAAGAAATTTGAAACCTGTTTTTATTGTTCCCATCTATAAACGCTTTCTTTTAGTGTTATTAATGCTTCATGTGGTTTATTTCATCAGTGTATACTTACAATCTTATATTTTGATTGATGATACACTCATCATTATTAGAGATAAGATACTAAGAGGAAATCCTGCATTAGTTTTAAACTTTTCAAACCTTAATTATTCAACATTATCTTATGTTGTTGGTTTGCTTCAAAGTGTGAATTCACCACTCATCATTTTATTTATGTCGTTATGGACAATGAGATTATATTACCAAGCTTCTCAAATTGAAACACATGACGAACCCTTAAACAAATATGATAGTTTNCTTTATTCAATGTGGATCCCATTACTNTGGTTTTTAATGATGATTNCAAGCTTCTTATCGATTAACTTATTATCGATTACATATACGTGGACAGTCTCCATTGAAATGATTNTTAGNATCTTATTTTTTATGCTAAGTTTTGTAGGGTTTACAACGAGTTATCATTGGTACAAACTGAGTAACAAACCAACAAAACCATCGTTAATGACACATACACATCACTTCTTATTTCATTTATTAAAACCAATACTTATCCTTATACTAGCACTTCTTATGTATCATACGCTCACTTCTTTTATAACGTATCGAATTTATCCTGTCTCGATTTCATTTATTGTTCTTCTCATTTTATTTGCAATGCATTTACGATTAAAAAAATTAGATTAAATTTTAATAACTAATATAAAAAAACACCTTCTATTCATAGAGGTGTTTTTATTTTAGAGAACTTAAAATCGTATCGATGTGTAGTTGATAATATGAAGACGGACGGAATGTTTTTGAAGCAAGCATGAGTGCAATATGCGGAGATTCAACAATGCCAATATTAATTGTTGAGACAATGTGTTTGTCTGTTTTGATGAAAATGATTTCATTAACGCGTTGTCGTTCTTGATCGTTGAATGTCTTAATCGGTTTATATTGTGAAATAAGGAGTCGGTCGATTCGCTTTTTATCTTCGGTTTGTGATTTA
>JGI26086J50260_1001405_pt1 | contig 14108 bp, 10 predicted proteins | sample SaaInl3SG_22_DNA_FD_50260 | JGI IMG/M metagenome (IMG submission 50260)
TAAAACATTCAAATTATTATGTAAACAACATTCAAGGAGCTGGAAATTTAGGTAGTGACTTTAAAAAATATTACGGAGGTAGTATAAAAATGGGGGACACTCCATCTTTATTGTATATGATGGATGGTGACCCAAATGATCCTAGTAGAGATAGTTGGGGGGGGAGTTTTGAAAAAATAAGAAAGAGTCCGAGAGTAATTTATAATAAACCCACAAGTATATTGGATACTGTTGCTTTTTGTACAATATTAGAATTTAGGTTTAAAGGGCCTAAATTGGAAATACCTAAATATATCAAATGTTTTGAAATGGAGATTCCTTATGGTAATTCATCACAAATTTGGCCTGGTTATTATAATGGAAATGGAGAATATGTCATTAGATATATTCCTAAGAAAGCGGAGGTTTTAAATTATAAATTCAATTCTGAAATAAAGGAAATAGATTCTCTTCAGGGAAGTATTGTTATTGATAACTCATGGCCAGGGAAGGAAAGCAATTCAGATTATCAACTAGGTAATAATTGGTATACTGATAAATCTGGTGAAGAATTCTATGATGGTGTCTTACAAGGTGCCAAAACGATTAAAAAGTGGAAATCTGAAGTATTGTCGGATTGGGCAAAAAGATGGGGTTGGTTGAAATTCAATTAATGCCCCTTCAAATCATAACCTACAAAACATCTATTCAACTCATCACAAACTCTTCCAGTAGTTCCACTACCCATAAACGGGTCTAATACCAATTCAAACGATTTAGAAGTTTGAAGAATGGGTAGAGTGATTATCTCTTCAAGAAAAGGTCCAGGGTGTTCTCCTTCAATATCTAACTTCAGTTAGATTTAACAGAAGTTAGAACCGTGTAACTTTACACAAGAAGGTGTATAAAAATATAAAACCCTCTAAATCAGTGATTTAAAGGGTTAAAAAGTGGTACCTCCAGGAATCGAACCAGGGACACAAGGATTTTCAGTCCTTTGCTCTACCAACTGAGCTAAGGTACCTCAATTGTGGTTGCAAATATAACGTCCTTTTTCTTTCTCCACAAATCATTTTGAGAAGAAAAGATTACAAAATGCTTTTTCCTTAAGTTTGTGTATGAATTTGATTCTCGATATTGGAAATACACACATCAAATACCATCTTTTTTCTTCTGGGAAAAGAGTGACAGGAAATGCAATAGAAACACTTGATGGACTTGAGGAAAGATTAGTTAGAGAATATCCCACCTTGGAGCATATGGTCTATGCAGATGTTCGCGGGAAATATACACACAAAACGTTGTGTTCTTTTTTTTCAAGCGTCAACGTGCATTCGATCAAATCCCTATCATTCCCCTTTACATCCAACTACGCTACTCCAGAAACACTTGGGGAAGACCGCATTGCCTTGGTTACAGCGGCCATAAAACGTTATCCGCAACACAATTGTTTAATCATAGACGCTGGTACTTGCATCACGTATGATTTGATCACTGCTGAAAAAAACTATTTAGGTGGAGCCATTAGCCCCGGTTTAGCCATGCGTTTTAAAAGCCTTTCTCATTTCACGGGTAAATTACCCCAAGTAGAGGCAAAGGCAGCCCCTCTTCTTTGGGGAGATAGCACAGAGACATCCATACAAGCGGGTGTTCTCCAAGGAATAGTTCATGAATTGGATGGACAAATTAGTGCCTACAAAGCGCGTTTCACTTCTTTAACAGTAATTTTAACAGGAGGAGATGCGCATTACTTGTCTAAAAGCGTAAAAAACACCATATTTGCGCAGCCGAATTTTCTTGCAGAAGGGTTGAACCATTTGTTGGACTTCAATAAAAATTAATGTTCAAAAAAGTACTTTTCGTTTTTACGTTGTTGGTGTCAACTTTTAGTGTGGCACAAAATAGTACAGCATCGCCATATTCCTTGGGTGGTTTAGGTGATGTTACCTTTCGTGGAAATGCCATCAATCGAATGATGGGAGGAATTAGTGTGTATGCCGATTCAATACACGCTAACATAAATAACCCTGCCAGTTTAGGTGAATTAAAGCTCACCACTTTCTCCGTAGGTTTACATTATAGGAGTACCCGTTTAATTTCAGACCAAACCAATGAAGATGTTGCTTCTGGTTCTTTAGATTATATTGCGGTTTCAATTCCTACAAAATATTTTTCATTTTCTTTTGGGGTAATGCCTTTTTCATCGGTGGGTTATCAATTGCAATCATTGGATGAAGACAATGAGTATAACATCCTCAATCGTTATGAAGGTAAAGGAGGAGTGAATAAAACATTTATTTCTGTGGGGGCTAAGGTATTGAAATACCTCAATCTTGGTGGAACTATAAATTTTAATTTTGGCTCTATTTCTTCGGATGCATCCCGCCAAGAGGAAAACATAGATTTTGGAACCTTCTTGACCAGCAATTCTCAGATTAGAGGAATAGACCTGCAATTGGGTGCTCACCTTAAATTGCCCATAAACAAGAAATTAACGTTAGACGCTTTTGGAACCTACAGTCCTGAGCACAATTTGACTTCAGAAAATGAGCAAACCTATTTTACCCGATCGATTAGCACTCAAAATGTAGGGACATTCGTTGAAGTCGATCTAGCTAGTCAGGATTTGGACAAGGTCGATTTGACTATTGGTAGTAAGTATGAATTAGGAGTTGGTTTTGGACAGGATAAAAAATGGTTGCTAGGTGCTCAATATACAGCAATCAATTCTGGAAATTTTCAAAATGACTTTATTCAATTAAACAGTGTTAGTTATGAAAACGGTTCTCGTTTATCTGTAGGAGGTTATTTTATACCAAACTACAGTTCTATTACCGACTACTGGAAACGCATCGTTTTCCGTGCAGGATTTCGTCAAGAAACCTCAGGTATAATGATCAATAATACGTCTTTAGAAGAAACTGGCATATCATTTGGAGTAAGCTTACCATTGGGAGGGTATTATAGCGCAGCTAATGTTGCTGGTTTTTCATCCCTTAACATAGGGTTTGAATTCGGAAAAAGAGGTGTTAATACCAATGGCTTGATTCAAGAAAATTATTGGTCACTTCGTGTCGGAGCCTCCTTAAACGACTTATGGTTCATTAAAAGAAAATACAATTAATACAAAAGAGAGATGAAAAAGTACATCCATTTTATCATTGCCTTAATCACAATTACTACTGGGCAATTGCAAGCACAAGATAATCAACAGTGTTTGCAGAATTTATCCATTTTTGCTGAAAACGCCAAAGTGAAAAACTACTCGGCAGCTTATGAGCCATGGACACTCGTTAGAAATGAGTGCCCAAAATTGAATGTGGCTATTTATTCTTACGGAGAACGAATTTTAAAAGACCGCTTAAAAAATGCAACTCCTGCTGATAAGGCAGCAGCTGAGCAAGCTTTGTTAGGCCTCTATGATGATTGGATCATTAACTTTCCAACAAAAAAAGGAGTTAACAAAGTAGGCGATATTCTATCGAGCAAAGCACAAACCATGATTGATTTTAACATAGGATCAACCAAAGAAGTGTATGCGATTTTTGATAGAGCCTATAGCGAAGATGCAAAAAGCTTCACCAATCCTAAGCGTTTATACAACTACTTTAAAACATTGTATGATACCTACAAGGGGGGAGACAACTCAATTACCACAGAAATGCTATTCAACAAGTACGAGGAAGTTTCTGAGAAATTTGAGGTGGAAGCAACAAGTCTAGCAAAAAAATTAGACGTGATCTTGAAAAAAGAAGAAAGCGGAGTTGCACTTACGACCAAAGACTTAAAACGCAAACGAATTTACGATGTTAACTCAAATGCAATTGGCGTGTTTTTAAAGAACTTAGATGCCATCATCGCAAAAGAGTCTAGCTGCGAAAACTTAATTCCGTTGTACCAACGCAACTTCGAGGAAAACAAAACAAACTCGGTTTGGTTAAAACGTGCAGCCAGTCGAATGGATAATAAAGAATGTTCAGACGATCCATTATTTGTAACCTTGGTTGAAGCCTTGCATGGATTAGATCCTTCTGCTGATTCAGCCTACTATTTAGGCTTATTGAATGATAAAAGAGGAAACAGCAACGATGCACTCAAATACTACGAAGAATCAATTGCATTGGAAACAGATCCCTACAAAAAAGCAAAGATCTTGTATAAAATTGCTTTGAAATTTAAAGATAGAGGGCGTAAATCTTCGGCACGTAGCTATGCACGTAAAGCATTAGGCTTCCAGCCCTCGCTTGGAAAAGCCTATTTGTTAATCGCTAATTTATATGCTAGTAGTGCAAACGATTGTGGCGATTCACAGTTTGACAAAAGAGCCGTTTACTGGTTGGCAGCAAATACCGCTCGAAAAGCAGCAAGTGTAGATGCGTCCATCAAAAAGACAGCGTTGAAAACCGCCAAAAGCTATGAAGGTCGTGCGCCAAGTAAAACAGATATCTTTACTGATGGAAGAGAAGGAACAAGTGTTACTTTCTCTTGTTGGATTGGAACCAGTGTAAAAGTGCCAAAACTTTAGATGAAATCCCAAGGGATACCATATTACTTAAAGGTTACTGCAATTGCAGTAACCTTTTTTTGTTCCTGTGATACATCAGAGAAAGAACAGTTTAATTCTGATCAGTTTCGCGGAGAGCCAGCAGCCATTGCACGCGATGTGCGTATGGTCTACACGGATTCTTTGCGTATCAAAGCCATTTTAACGGCACCTTTACATAAAGATTACAGTAATCTTTCTTTAAGCCATTCGGTTTTCCCGGAGGGAGTGAAAGTTATCTTCATCGATGAATTAAAACAGGAAAACGTCATTACTGCTGATTATGGAACCTTGTATGATGCAACTTCGCTAATTGACCTGCGGGGCAACGTGGTGCTACAAGCAAGTGATGGGGGTTTATTGAAAACACCACAACTCTACTGGGATGCCGCTTCGGATTGGATTTTCACCGAAGAAACCTTTAATTTTTCTAATCCAGATTATGACGTTATCGCAACGCGATTGGATACCAACAAAGAATTCACTAAATTTAATACAGGAAAATTAACGGGTACTGTTGCCGTACAAGAAGAATCAAATCAATGAAAAATTACCGAATTTCTGAAATTCTCTATATCGTAATTGCGCTTATTTCTATTAAGGAAGCTTATGTACTGTGGGAAATTCGTCCAAACAAAGCCTATTTGTTTTTGGGTTTTGCCGTTTTGGCCATATTTATGTATTTCTTTAGAAGTTATTATCGCAAGAAATTTAATCGTCGTAAGCCCTAAATGGAAATAGAAGACAGTATTATACTGCTTTGCTTGGTCCTTTCCGCTTTCTTTTCTGGAATGGAAATTGCTTTTGTTTCCTCCAATCGGATTTTTATCGAGATTGAGAAAAATAAGCCAACCCTCACAGCTAAGATTTTACAATTCATTACAAAGAATCCTTCGCGATTCATTACTACAATGCTTATTGGAAACAATATTTCCCTTGTAGTATATGGTATTTTCATGGGAAACAAAATTGTTCAAGTCATTTTCCCGACCCTCGAAGGAGTTGAATTGCCTTTGGAAATACTGTTCTATCAAACCTTAATTTCAACAGGAATTATTTTACTCACCGCAGAATTTCTTCCCAAGGTGTTTTTTCAGCTATACGCTAATCAGTTGGTGCGTTTTTTCGCACCTCCTGCCGCTTTTTTTCATGCTGTCTTTACTCCGGTAAGTTTGTTTGTCCTCAAAATAACCAATGTTTTGTTGCGTATTTTGTTTCGTTCCAAAACAGAAGAATTGGAACTTTCGTTCTCTAAAATTGAATTGGGCGATTATATTGAAGAGCAAGTCGAGGGGGTGCAAAATAAAGCGCAATTGGATAGCGAAATTCAAATTTTTCAAAATGCCTTGGAATTCTCTACCGTTAAAGCACGCGAAGTAATGGTGCCAAGAGCAGAGATCACGGCCATTGAAAAAGAGAAGTCCATCGAAGAATTAAAAGCATTGTTTGCTAGTACNGGTTTTTCGAAGATTCCCGTTTTTGATGAAAATATAGATGACATTATTGGTTTTGTTCACGCTTTTGAAATGCTAAAGCAACCCAGTTCAATCAAGCAAATTCTGTTGCCTGTTGAGTTTGTCCACGAACCCAATACGGTAAATGATGTGTTGAGTCGTTTAACGCGAAAGCGTAAAAGTATTGCGGTTGTCCTTGATGAATATGGTGGTACAGCAGGTTTGTTGACCATTGAAGACATCGTAGAAGAACTTTTTGGCGAGATAGAAGATGAACATGATCGAGTAGATCATTATGAAAAAAAACTTTCACCTACTCATTTCGAATTCTCTGCTCGTCTTGAAATTGATTACATCAATGAAACTTATTTTCTGGAACTACCCAAAGATGAAAACTATGAGACCTTGGGTGGACTAATCGTGTTTTACACCGAAGAAATCCCCAAGAAAGGTCTAGTATTAAGGCTTGATAAATACCAAATAGAAGTAACACAAGTTTCCTCCACAAAGATTGAACGAATCTCTTTAACTTCTACAAACGAATAAAAACAATCGCTGCTTAAGACAAACCTCTTTTCAATAGCTATTTTAGGCTTTTATAATTGACAAGGAAGTTGTACTTTCGCATCCAATACAAAAACACCAACAAAATGGCCATACTTGGGAAAATTAGACAAAAATCAATTTTTTTGATATTAGTAATAGGACTTGCATTATTTGCTTTTGTTATTTCAGGCGCATTTGGTGCTGGTACAGGTGATACCGGACCTAGTGAGCCAATTGGAATAATTAACGGCGAAGAAATTTCATTGGAAAATTTCCGATTGCTCGTTGATCAAACTGAACGTACCTATGGATATTCTTCCCTTCAAGCTGTTGAGGTGGTTTGGAACCAGTACGTTCGTAGCCAGTTATTCGAAGCCGAATTCAAAGAATTAGGCATTGACGCAGGAAAAGATCAAATTGAACAAGTTGTTTCTTCAACCGAATCCATTATTACTGACCCACGGTTCATCAACGAAGCGGGCTTTTTTGACTTTGGTTTATTTGCCGACTTCATCGGTCAAATGCGTAGTTCAAATCCGCAGGCCTATGAACAATGGAAACAACAAGAAGCAGGAATTATTTCTTCTGCTCGCGAAGGAATTTATTTTGATTTAATCAAATCAAGTACGGGAATAACCCTTAAAGAAGCGCAAATCAATTTCCACCTGGAAACCGATAATGTCGATGTAAACTACGTTCAAATTCCTTACGCTTCTATCCCAGATAGTTTGGTGCCTGTAAGCGAAAGTGATGTTGCGAAATACATAAAAAATAATGCCAAGCAGTTTGACCGTGAAGCTAGCCGATCCATCCAATACGTTTCTTTTTTAGAACAAGCGACTGCTGAAGACGAGACTATCATCCGCAACACCCTAGAAGGATTGGTTGATGATCGTATCGAATACAATGAAGTGTCTAAATTAACCGATACTATTGAAGGATTTAGAACGACCAAAGACCTGACTGCATTCATCGATCGTTACTCTGAGGTAAGTTTTGATTCTATCTACACGTCAAAAGGAAGACTTCCTTCTGCCTATGCTGACATTCTCTACAATTTAGAAGAAGGTGAGATTTTTGGCCCCTACAAAGACATCAATAGTTTAAAGATTTCTAAGTTATTGGATCGCAAAGAAAACGGTTCCATTCGTGCATCACACATAATGATTGCCTACCAAGGCGCTCAACAAGCCGATGAGTCGATTACACGAACCAAAGAAGAAGCAAAGAAATATGCCAACGACTTAGCGCGTCAAGTACGCCGTGGAAAGGAGAAAATCGAACTACTTGCCATCAAATTTTCTGATGATAAAAGTAATCGTGTAGGGGGAGACCTAGGATTCTTCCAAGAAGGAACAACTGCACCAGAGATTTTTGATTTTGCCAGCAAAAATAGAATTGGAAGAGTTGGTGTTGTTGAAACGCCTTTTGGTTTTCACGTTGTTAAAATCACTGATAAGCAAGATCTCGTTTTATTGGCAAGTGTGAGTAATGAGATTATTCCATCAGACAAAACATCCAACAAAATTTTCAAAGGCGCTACCCAATTTGAAATGGATGCTGCTAAAGGAGATTTTGCAGCTCTTGCAGCTGAGAGTAACTACCAAGTTAGAAATGTAGCCTCTGTGACTGAATTAGACGAAAATCTTCCCGGCTTGCCTGAGCAAAGAAATATAGTTCAGTGGGCGTTTAACGACGATACTGAAGAAGGAGAAATTAAGCGTTTCAATTTATCTTACGGTGGCTATGCTATTGTACAGTTGGTAGAAAAGAAAGCTGCTGGCCTTGCAAGCGCAAAGGACGTATTTAACGAGGTAGCACCAAAAGTGCGTGAGGAAAAGAAAGCTAAAATGATCATAGAAGACAACAAATCCATTGCTTCGTTGGAAGATCTAGCGGCTAAAAATGGACTAGAAGTAGTCAATGCCTTGGCCATTAACCAAAAGAGTGGAACACTCGTTGGTGCAGGTTACGAACCTTATGTTGTTGGAGCTGCTTTTGGCTTGGCTGAAAATGGACTTTCTAAATTGATTAAAGGGAACAATGGCGTGTATAAACTTCAACTTACGGCAAAACGTGTGGCCGAAGATCTTGAAGACTACACAGCTTATGCTCAACAATTACAGAAGACCGAACGTGACCAATTGGCACAACGTATTATTGCAGCTTTAGAATCTGCTGCAGAAATTGAAGACAATAGAGCTTTATATTACTAATGCTTTACACTCGATAAAACCAAAAAATCCTCAGCATGCTGGGGATTTTTTTTACCCTAAAATGAAATCGGAATAACGGAAAATGGTTGGGTAGCCTTTTTGTAAAAAATAGTCGATCGTGCTTTCATCTCCAGAAGCAAGAATAAAATCCCCTCCCCAGGCGCCTAAGCTTTTTAGTTGACCCTTAAAATCAGGAAACAAACGTTCTTGAACAGTTGTTTGTCCAAGGAAAGCAGCCGTAATTTCTTCGTGTTCTTTTAACAAGGCATTAAAGTTTGATTGTTCCTCAGTGATCAAGAGCAACCCGCCAATTTCTTCTAGTCTATCTTTTGTTTCAGCACTAATTTCTTTTCTGCTTTTAAACCCAGCAATGGCCGTTCGACTATTTTGTTTTTGCTTTAAATGAACAAAGAAAAGATTGTCTTTAAAGTGTGGGGAAAAGGAAACAGGCGCTAGAGTAGGCTCATAGTTGTTCCGTGTGTAAAACAGAGCTGAATCACTCTGTGCAGCGGCGATATCATACCCACTTCCACCCATGGTCTCTTCAAGTAATTGGTAGGGGTTAATGTCTAACCACTGGGCCAAATTATTGATTAAGGTAGAAGAGGAACCCAATCCCCAATCACGTGGGAATTCCAGTTCTGTTGTTATGGTGATGCCTTCAGCAAAATAGTTGGGAGATAATCGATTTAAGGTTTTTAAAATAGTTCCCAGTTGATCTATCACACCAGAGGAACTAGTATTAGCAGAAAGGCATTTGAATTTAAAATCGAACACACAATCAATCCATAGTTTACCCTCAACCGTAAAACTTTGCCATTTTATGGTACGATCGGTGGAGTGTTCCACGCGTAGAAGTTGTCCCCTTTTTGTCGGAACTGCTAAGGCTTTTACTCCCTCGAGTACGGCATATTCTGCGGTCAATAAAAGCTTACCATGACTGTAAAATTCCATTAGGGATTGTTTTGTAAAAAGTCAGCCACGGCGCTGTGACTTACTGCGGTTGTTTTGAAATATTCGGTTGCTTTTTCTTTTTGATCTAGGCTTGCATTCAGTTGGTTAAGTATATTAAGCAGGTGCATTTTCATGTGTCCTTTCTGAATGCCAGAAGTAACCAGAGAACGCAGAGCTCCGAAATTTTGCGCCAAACCAGCAACGCATATGATTTGCATTAATTCGGTGGCAGATGGATTGCCCAGTAATTGCATGGACCATTTCACTAACGGATGAAGTTTTGTGAGCCCTCCTACAGTTCCAATGGCTAGTGGAAGCGAAAGTTCAAAGCAAAAGTCGTCTCCATCGATAAAGGCATTGGAAAGGCTGCTGTATTGTCCGTCTCGTGCAGCATAGGCATGCACCCCGGCTTCAACAGCACGAAAGTCATTTCCCGTAGCGATGACCACAGCATCTACACCGTTCATGATTCCTTTGTTGTGGGTTACTGCACGATAGGGTTCTTCTTTGGCGATAGTAACGGCCCGCACAAATTTTTCGGCAAAGGCACGTTTGCTCAAACCCTCTTCAACGTCAAGTTCTTCGATTGGACATCGTACACTTGCTCTGGCCACACAATTGGGTACGTAGTTGGAGAGAATACTCATCACAATTTCAATATCTTTTTCAGCAGCTGAAAAAATGGAGGCTTCTTGCACATAGTGCTTAAGACGCTTGGCTAATTCTTCGAGACAAGAATTGATGAAATTCGCCCCCATGGAATCGGCCGTCAAAAACCTAAGATGCAATTGGTAATAATGTTCGATGGAGGAGGTTTTGTCGCGAAGCTCAATCGACTGTATGCCTCCACCTCTTTTCTCCATATTCCGTGTAATGCTTGCGACATCTATTCGCAATTGAGGTTTTATTTCAGAAATGAATTGCTGCAGTTTTTGCGCATCTCCAGTATAGATAAAATGAATTTGACCAATTTTTTCTTCCCCAAGAATTTCTGCTTTGAATCCGCCGCGTTCGCCCCAATATTTGGCTGCTTTCGCTGCTGCTGCAACCACCGAACTTTCTTCAATTGCCATAGGAATGGTATACAGTTCACCATTGATGGTGAAATTGGGAGCTACCCCCAAAGGAAGATAGAAGTTGCTAACGGTGTTTTCGATAAAATCATCGTGCAGTTGCTGTAAGCTTGCATTACTGTTCCAATATTGCTCAACGACTTGTTTGGCCGCAGGATCATTGTGAAAATGATGCTCGATTAACCAATCTATTTTTTCTTGTTTTGTACGTTTTGAAAAGCCGCGAACTGGAGAACTCATTCTGAATTTATTTTTGGTAAATATACCATTTTTAAAAGCAGGTTAATTTTTGTTAAGGTTAGGATTCTTTGACATTAAATCATTATTTTTCTTCCCTAAAATAAATAGTATATGCGTTTCTATTTTCCATTTTTATTGCTCCTTTTTTTTGTTGTACAAATCAATGGCCAACAAAAAGCACTCACTAATGAGGCCATCTGGGATTTTGAATTTTCTCAAGAAACCTTAGAATCCATCCATCCCTTAAAGAGTCAAAGTGCCTACACTGTGATCAAGGTTGATTATGACACTCGTCAGTCAAAAATTGTTTTGTATGATTATGCTACAGCCAAAGAATTAGCTGTGTTGGTTGATTCTTCGACTTCCGCTCAAATCCCATTTTTTACGGCCTATTACTTTTCCGAGGATGAGCAGAAAATTCTTTTAGAAACAGCAGTTGAACCCATTTACAGAAGATCAAAGCGTGCAGAATATTGGATACTAGACCGCAATACAAAAAAGCTGGATTACCTCTTTGGCGGAAAAGTGCAAGAACCGCGTTTTTCTCCAGATGGTTCCATGGTTGCCTTTGTTTACCAGCGCGATTTATACATAAAAAATTTAGTTAATAACAGTATCGAACAGGTGACCACCTCTGGAAATAAGCACATCATCAATGGTTTAACAGATTGGGTTTATGAGGAAGAGTTTGGTTTTGTTCGGGCTTTTGATTGGAATGCTACTGGAACGGCAATAGCCTTCATGCAGTTTGATGAAACTGATGTTCCAGAATTTTCTATGGACATCTATGGCGATCAGCTGTATCAATTTCCTTACACCTTCAAATATCCTAAAGCAGGAGAGAAAAATGCTAGTGTAAGTCTTCATCTATACAAACTAGACAATAAAGAAACAACTAAAATTGAGTTGGGTGAGCAGCAGCCCTACTATATTCCCCGCTTTGAATTTGCTCCGGAAGAGAACCGTCTAGTTGTACAAACCATCAATCGTTTGCAAAACGAGCTAATTTTATGGGAATATGTGACTACTTCGGGGGTAGCAAAAAAACTGGTGCAAGAAACATCGGATACCTATGTCGATGTGCACAGTAATCTTCGATTCTTGGACAAAGGAGACTTTATTTGGACCAGTGAGCGAGATGGTTTTAATCACATTTACCACTACAATGCTGATGGTAGTCTAAAGAAACAAATTACCAAAGGCCCTTGGGAAGTGACACGTTTTTTTGGACTTAACCCAAAGACAAAAGAAGTCTATTATGCCTCTGTGGAACCAGGTTCGACAGAACGTGCGGTATATGCTATTGGATTAAATGGAAAAAAGAAACGTGCACTTACTCCAGAAAAGGGAACCAATGGGGTTTCGTTTAGCGCTGATTACCGTTATTATATTCATACCTATGAAGATGCAAAAACACCCAGAATTTACAACCTCAGATCAACAAAAAACAGTGCTTTAGTTCGAGAGATTGAAAACAATGCAGCCTTGGTTGAAAAGTTGAAAGACTACGCTTTCACTCAAAAAGAGTTTTCTACCATTGCAGTAAACGGTCTAGAACTCAATATGTGGATCATGAAACCGACTGATTTTAATCCTGAGAAAAAATATCCGTTGTTCATGTATCAATACTCGGGTCCTGGTTCGCAAAAAGTAGCCAATAAATGGTACGATCAACGCGATCTGTGGCATCAACTATTGACTCAGAAAGGTTACATCGTTGCTTGTGTTGATGGACGTGGAACAGGATTTAAAGGAGCAGATTTTAAAAAAGTCACCTATCAGCAATTGACCAAATATGAAACGGAAGATCAAATTGCAGCAGCCAAAAAGTTGGGTGCATTACCCTATGTAGACGCAGATCGAATTGGGATATGGGGATGGAGTTATGGCGGACATATGTCCACCAACTGTATTCTAAAAGGGAATGATGTTTTTGCACTTGCCATTGCTGTTGCTCCTGTAACCAATTGGCGTTTTTATGATACCATTTACACGGAAAGATTCATGCGTACCCCCCAAGAAAATCCCTCGGGTTATGACTTGAATTCTCCTTTGAATTTCGCACATTTACTCAAAGGGAAATACTTGCTTATTCATGGCTCAGGAGATGATAATGTACATGTACAAAATACTATGCGTATGATTGAGGCATTGGTGCAAGCGGATAAGCAATTTGATTGGGCCATTTATCCAGATAAAAATCACGGAATCTATGGTGGAAATACAAGTACCCATCTCTTTAATAAAATGACTACATTTATTGAAAATAACCTCTAAAGGGAGAATTAAACAACAGACTATTATGGCGACAGCGCAAAACACTGAGGCAACCCTTTTTGGACATCCCAAAGGACTCTTTTATTTATTTTTTGCAGAACTGTGGGAACGGTTTAGCTTTTATGGCATGCGAGCGTTGTTAACACTCTACATGGTCGAAGAGATTTTTAAATCATTATCGAATAGAGATTTTGCAACAGCGGCAGTTTATGCTTCCTACGGTTCTTTGGTCTACGCTTCTACGGTTATTGGCGGTCAAGTGTCCGATAAAATTTTAGGGATGCGTTCTTCCATCTTCTTAGGAGGAGCTTTAATGGCGATTGGGCATTTTGTTTTGGCCATAGAAAACGACATTGCGTTCTTTACAGCCTTAGCATTTATTATCGTTGGGAATGGTTTTTTTAAACCGAACATATCAACCTTTGTCGGAGCTTTATATGAAGATGGAGATGTTAGAAAAGACTCTGGGTTTACCATTTTTTATATGGGAATAAACATTGGGGGTTGGATTGCACCATTATTATGTGGCGGGTTGGCCGTAACCTATGGTTATCATTATGGTTTTGCCCTAGCTGGTTTTGGAATGATGGCTGGCTTAATTTTCTTCTGGAGAGGAATCAAGAAAAATGTTTTTGGAGATAAAGGCTTACCTCCTAGTATGGACGTATTTGAACGTTCAGTTCTAGGAATTCCTCAAAAAACACTTATCCCAATTCTTTCTGTATTGTCTGTGCCCTTAATCGCCTATGTGTTGTCTTCTTATGAGGCCATAATGGGAGGTAGAACTCAATATGTGGATCATGAAACCGACTGATTTTAATCCTGA
>JGI26086J50260_1001408_pt1 | contig 14094 bp, 11 predicted proteins | sample SaaInl3SG_22_DNA_FD_50260 | JGI IMG/M metagenome (IMG submission 50260)
AAACATGCGCATCGAATCCATTGCTGATTTAGTCGATAAACGTTCATCCCACAAAATCACTTCTACGTCTTTAAGTTTTTCTTGAAATTGTATGGATAATTGCGCACGATCTCCCATATCATTATTCATATGTTTAGGAAGTCCGAGAATCACATGAGTGACAGAAAACTCTTGGATTAATTTGTTTAAGTATCGAATTGCCATATCGTAATCATGTTCTTTAAAACGATAGGTTTCAAGTGGTGAAGCGATAATCCCTGAATGACTTACTGCGATACCAAGCGTTTTACTGCCTAAATCTAATCCTAAATAGACACTCATAGTATCAATGCCTTAATCGCATCATCGATTAAATCGAGCCTCGTTGTACCACCTTGTGCAAAATGATCTTGTCCTCCACCTGAACCCTCAGTCATGGACGCAATTTTTTTAACGAGAACGGAAGCAAGTTTATTTGAAGATTTAACGATATATGATGCTTTTTCATCGTCTTTATTGATTAGTATCAATGTTCTTGGGTGTAAATGATCGAAGAGTTGATCTACGAGTGCTTTCATCAATTTTTTCTCGACGTGTTCGACTTGAACTACAGAAATATCTTGATTTTTTTCATAACTTGATACATCTACAAGTGAAAGTACATTTTGTTGATCTTTCTCAATTTTAGATTTTTCTAATTCTTTTACATTTTTTCTAACGATTTCTAAGTATTTTCTGTATGTAATGATATCTTCGTAAGACCCTTTTATTTCTGGCAATGTTAATTTAAGCTCATATTTTTCTTGATCAATTTTTTCTTGTATCGTTTCAAGTTCAGTTAAAAATGGATGAAGATACGATTCCATGAGTGTTGATACTTTATCACCAGAAATTCCTTCCATCCTAAAAATGCCTGAACCTATTGAACTTAACGCGGTAATGGTGAAATTTTGTATCGATTTCGTATTTTTAACATGTGTACCACCACAAAGTTCAATCGACCAACCCATATCAACAACGCGAACGAGATCGCCATATTTTTCTCCAAAAAGTGCCATTGCACCTTTTTCTTTTGCCGCATCTAATGTTGTTTCATAAATATTAACGTCCAAAGGATTTTCTTTTATATACGAATTCACAAGATTTTCAAGTTGTAAAACTGTTTCATCATTAATCGATTCATAATGATTAAAATCGAATCGGCAACTTTTCGCATTAACTTGTTGACCTTGTTGAATTGCATGTTCTCCAAGGATTTCTTTAATTGCTTGATGAAATAAATGTGCCGAACTGTGGTTTCGTTCAGTTTGCAATCTAAGCTTTTCATCAACAATGGCGAGTGCATGATCGCCTACTTGAAATGTGTCTGTTTCACAAACGTGTAGAGATTGACCGTTAGGTAATTTTTTAACGCGTGCGATTTGAATACCATTAATGACACCTTGATCTGATAATTGACCACCACTTTCAGCATAAAAAGGTGTCTCTTTAAGTACAATGCCTTCATCAAAAACACCAATCACTTCAGTTTCAACTTTTAATTGGTTATACCCAACAAAACGCGTGTTTCAAAGAAATTTAAATACGCATCCTCTTGTTGATGCATACTTGAAGCATGCTTGATTGCTTGACGAGAACGTTCTTTTTGAATATTTAATGCTTCTAAAAATTCTTCCTTATTTACGGTAAATCCCTTTTCTAAAACATATTCTTCAGTAAGCTCAAACGGAAAACCATATGTGTCATACAGTTTAAATGCGACGTCACCAGGCAACACCTGGCCTTGAATGTGTTTTAATTCATGCTCTAATAGTAATTCACCATCTGAAATCGTTTCAAAAAACTTTGTTTCCTCTTGTAAAACAATCTTAGATACAATCTCTAAACGGTCATTTAAATATGGATAAAAAGATTGCATCATGTTGATAACAGTGGGAATAAGTTCATGTAAAAAAGGTCGATTTAAATTGAGTTTTAATCCATATTTTACTGCTCTACGAAGAAGTCGTCTTAAAACATATCCTCTACCTTCATTTGATAAAATGGCACCATCTGCGATCGCAAATGTGAGTGCTTTAATGTGGTCAGCAATGACTTTAAAAGCCATTTGACCCTCATATTTGATGGTAGATAATGTTTCAATATGATGGATGATTGGTAAAAATAAGTCTGTTTCAAAGTTTGTTTTTGTTCCTTGTAAAATACAAGCAAATCGTTCGAGTCCAGCGCCTGTATCGATATTTTTCTGAGGAAGCAATGGATATTGATCACGATGAAGTCCTTCTGTTGAATTAAATTGCGAAAATACAACATTCCAAATTTCAATGAATCTTTCGTTTTCAATGTCTTCAGCAATTAATTCTTTTCCTCTTGAATCATATGAGGGTCCGCGATCAAAAAATATTTCCGTATCTGGTCCACAAGGTCCTGGTCCTATTTCCCAGAAATTGCCTTCGACTGGAATTAAATGTTCAGGATCAATTCCTAGTTCAATCCATGTATCATATGCAACGTGATCATCTGGGTAGTACGTCATATAAAGTAACTCTTTTGGCATATTAAAATATGATGCTGAAATTAATATTTCANAAGCATATTTAATCGCATCTTTTTTAAAATAATCACCAATCGAGAAATTACCTAACATTTCAAAAAAAGTATGATGTCTAGCCGTTTTACCAACGTTATCAATATCATTCGTTCGTATACATTTTTGAATGTTAGCCAGTCTTGGTTGTNTTGGTTTTTCTCTTCCATCAAAATATTTTTTTAATGGTGCNACACCTGCATTAATCCATAATAATGATTTATCATTTTGGGGAATAAGACTAGAAGAAGGTTCAATTAAATGTCCTTTGTCTTTGAAAAATCTTAACCAAGTATCTCTAATTTCTTGGGCTGTAAAAAACCTCATCATCCACCTCAATTATCATGATATATTGTATCATATTTCACGTTGATATCGCATCTTCACATGTAAAATTCCTTCTTCAATNTAAGGTTCTGATATGACTTTAAATCCAAACTTTTCNTAATACTCGATTAAGTATGCTTGAGCTGAAATCATAAAGTTTTCNTTGTATGACNTTAATATAAAGTTTAATATTTCAGATGCATAGCCGTTATGTCGATGTTCAAGATGCGTAGCAACTCGACCAATCGACATATGATCTTGATANCGTTGGTCTTTTTTTAAAACACGTGCATACGAAACGATCTGTCCATCAATGACATACATGATGTGATCTGCATTTAAATCATCATAATCTGTATCTACATATACAATGTTTTGTTCCTCTACAAAAACTTTAAGACGTAAATGCATGATGTCATATAGCATTCTAGTTGAGAGTTCATCAAAGGGTTTAATAATCAACATCTTTTAACCTCTTTTATGGATTTTTTTTAAACGCATATTTAAATCTTTTGTTTGCAAATCATGGCGTTTATCATATAATTTCTTACCTTTAGCTAATGCAATTTCTACTTTAGCAAGGCCTTCTTTCATATACATTCTCAAAGGAATAATGGTTAATCCTTGAAGTTTCTTTTTTGATTCAAGTTTATTAATTTCATGTTTATGTAAGAGTAGTTTTCTCCTTCTTGTTTCATCATGATTAAACAAAGAGGAAAAAGCATATGTTGAGATATGCATATTTATAATAAATGCTTCTCCATCTTTTACTAAAATATAAGCATCTGATAAATTTACTTTTTTTAAGCGAACAGATTTGATTTCAGATCCTTTTAATGCAATGCCTGCTTCAAAAGTTTCTTCAATAAAGTATTCAAACCTTGCCTTTTTGTTTTGTACGATGAGATCCATGATGGCCCCTTCTTTTTACTTGATTCAAAATTCTAAAATCAATATGTCGTTTTATTATGTCTACTGCAATTAATTCTACTTCGACGCGATCTCCAAGGCGATATAACAATCCTCTTCTATCTGAATAAGAAACCGTATGTTCATGATAAATGACATGCTGTTTAAATGTTCTTAACGAAACAAATCCTTCAATCCCGCTATCTAGTCTAACAAACATACCTCTAGAAAGGGTTGCGATAATCACACCAGAAAATGTTTTATTGACTTTATCCACCATATATTCACAACTCTTGAGTTGATTGACATCACGTTCTAAAGATAAAGCCATACGTTCTTGAACAGAGGTTTGTTTTGCAATATCCGTGAGATCTATTTTTTCAATGTCGTGATCTTTTAAAATAAACATATGGATAAGTCTATGGATAACTAGATCTGGATATCGTCTAATTGGAGACGTAAAATGAGTATAATAAGTGGCACCTAATCCAAAATGTCCACTTACTTGAGATTCATATTTTGCTTTTTGCATCGCACGTAAAATAATCATATGGATTAAATCTTTTTGAGGATGTGTTTCGGTTTTTGAAATGATATTTTGTATAAAATGTGCATCTTGATTCGATTGATGTGGAAATGAAACACCAAGTTGCGTTAAGATGTGCAATGCTTTTTGTAATTTTCCGATATCAGGAACATCATGGGTTCGATAAAGTGATGCAATGTGATGATCATTAAAATGTTTTGCAACGGTTTCATTTGCAAGTAACATCAAGGATTCAATCAATTTTTCAGCATCATCTTGTTTGCGAAGAGATACGCCCTTTATTTGATGATTTTCAATGTGAAACTTGATTTCTTCAGTGTGNAAATTCATTTCTCCACGCTGATAACGTATTTTAGATAANCCTTTTGAAACCTCATTCAATTGAAAAAGCATGTNTTNTAAGTCTCTATTTTTATGATTTTTATTCCCTTGGAGAATCAAATTGACGTCATCATATGTTAAACGATATTTAGACATAATGACTGATGAATGGAATGTATGAGAGGTAACTTTGAAATTTGAATCTAATTGCATTAAAATACTTAATGTTTTTTTAGGTTCTAAAGGATTTAATGAGCATACATCATTTGACAAATACTCTGGTAACATNGGAATGACGCGATCTGCTAAATAAACTGATGTTGTTTTTAATAATGCTTGTTGGTCTATGATGTCATTCGNTTTAACANAATGCGAAACATCCGCAATATGAACACCAATCTCATATCCATGAGTTGTTTTTTTCAAATGTATCGCATCATCAAGATCTTTTGCATCAGCACCATCAATGGTGATGATTAAAGCATCTTCGAAATCAATATGCTCAACGTTTTCTTTTTTGATTTTTTTTAATGACTCATACACTTCTTTTTGAAAGACTTGAGGCCATTGATAGCTTGATACGATCTTCTTTGTTTCTATATCTGGATCATGCTCATGACCAATGATATGATTCACATATCCATAGATGTTCAATGCATCAATAGAATCTATTTGAATCGTCACTAAGTGTCCATCAACAAGTGGCATATCATACGTAATATGAAGTAATTGTTGTACATCAATTAATGGTTCAAAATATATTGTATCTTTTTGTTTAAGGCAGCGGCATAGAAGTAATGTCATCGCTCGACTAATAATATGAATAACTTTAGATTGATAGCCCGTATCATCTACAATCACAAAATCATCTTGCATGGCACCATTCAAGAACTTTTTATCGATATAAATATCATCTTCGGGTTGTCTTAAAAAACCAAATTCTTTTTTGATATCCATTGTACCAATAGAAAATTGTTTTTTTAAACATATCTTATTTCCATTGACATTCATATATTCATTTGTTTTTGCAAGCTTTAGAATCGATTCATCATCAACTTGAATACAATGTTGATATCCATCATTTAATGCTTGAAAAAGTTCTTTAATATCCATTATTTATTAAAAAGGTAAGAGTGTTATCTCTCACCTTATCCTTTTACTTTAAATTGTAAAATGCGTTTAACCCTAAGTACGTACCCGTTGATTCTAATTGATCTTCAATTCGAATTAATTGATTGTATTTTGCAATACGGTCTGTACGAGAAGCACTTCCGGTTTTAATTTGACCAGCATTGGTTGCAACGGCAATATCTGCAATCGTTGTATCTTCAGATTCACCACTTCGGTGAGAAATGACTGCAGTGTAGCCAGCTCTTTTTGCCATTTCAATCGCTTCAAAAGTTTCTGTTAATGTCCCAATTTGATTGACTTTAACTAAAATTGAATTCCCTACATTTGATGCAATACCTTGGCTTAAACGTTTTGTATTCGTGACAAATAAGTCATCACCAACGAGTTGAATTTTTTTACCGAGTGTTTGTGTTAAATATGCCCAACCATCCCAGTCATTTTCATCAAGGCCATCTTCAATTGAAATGATTGGATATTTTTTAACTAGCTCAGCATAGAAATCAGATAACTCTTTAGAAGTAAATGACTTTCCACCCTCTCCAGCAAGTACATATGTTTTCGTTTCTTTATTGTAAAATTCAGAAGATGCAACATCCATTCCTAAGTAAATATCAGAACCAGCTTTGTATCCAGCTTTTTCAATTGCTTCCATAATCACTTGTAAAGCCTCTTCGTTAGATCCTAAGTTAGGTGCAAACCCACCTTCATCACCAACACCAGTATTGTACCCTTTTGATTGTAATACTTTTTTCAAGTTATGGAATACTTCAGCACCCATACGAATCGCTTCTTTAAATGAAGGAGCGCCAACAGGTAAAATCATAAATTCTTGAAAATCTACATTGTTATCAGCGTGTGATCCCCCATTGATGATATTCATCATTGGTACTGGTAATTGACGTGCATTAAACCCACCTAAATACGTGTATAATTCAACACCTAAAAAGTCAGCTGCTGCTCTAGCGACTGCCATAGAAACGCCTAAAATTGCATTTGCACCTAATTTTGATTTATTTGGTGTACCATCAAGTTCAATCATNGCTTGATCGATGCCTACTTGATTTGTTACATCATAACCAATAAGTTCTGGTGCGATGANTTCATTGACATTATCTACTGCTTTTAGAACACCTTTGCCTAAATAGCGAGCTTTATCTCCATCACGTAATTCAACTGCTTCGTGTTCTCCAGTAGATGCTCCACTTGGAACAATTGCACGCCCAAATGCGCCTGACTCAGTGTAAACTTCAACTTCTACAGTTGGATTTCCACGTGAATCTAATACTTCTCTTGCATAAATATCTGTAATAAATGGCATAATTTTTCTCCTTTATCTTTAACCTTTTATATTATACATGTTTTTATGTGAATTTTAAATACTTTCGAATCAATATTCGATATATTTTAATCTTGGCCAAATCACTAAGAAAATGAGCATAACACTTAAACCTTTCATGATGTTAAATGGCGTATAAGAAATGATGACAGCCCATAAAAATGTTGACATAGAATAGTCTGTTAATGAAACGAAATCAAATACATGAAATGTCAGCCTTTCTGTTAATCCGTAATAGGAAAGTAATAGAGGTGTTGTAACAAAAAAATTAAGGATGATCATCGCAATTGATAACGATGCCGTGATACACATACCAAATATGGCATAATCTTTTTTGGTAATCTTTTGCGTTTCTGCAGGAACTTCAATTACATATGGTTTTTGATGTTTATTCGTCATTTTTGATGCAACATAAAATCCGATAATGATAGACATTGATGCGATCACAGCAATCATATCACCGATTAAATGTTCTGGTATGAAACCTTTGAATGTGAGTCTCACCAATGATCTTAGGATCACGACAATCATTGTATCTTTATATCCAAGTGTCACAAGAGCCACTAAAATTGCAACTTCACTAAAATCTAGTCTTAAAAAGGAAGCAAATGGGCCACTTAAAACAAACCAAGGGATTTCAAATAAACCTAAAACGATTGAAATTGCTGCAAGCGCAACAATATAAACGACTCTTTTCAAGTTGAGATATGAATTCATGATTCCCTCATCATTAACGTGTTTTATTACTTAAATTATAGCATGCATTCTCCTGTTTTCAACATTGAAAACGTTTTAACATGGTTTGTTTTTAAAATCAATATAGGCAGTGTATAATACGTATGTAGGAGGCATTGACATGAAAAAAACAGTTGCATTAATTATTTTAGATGGTTATGGTCTTTCTGATGAAATCACAGGGAACGCTGTGAAGCAAGCACATACACCTTTTTTAGATGAATTATTTAGTAAATATCCACATAATACGTTACAAACGAGTGGTGAAGCAGTTGGCTTACCAGAAGGGCAAATGGGAAACAGCGAAGTCGGTCATTTAAATTTAGGAGCTGGTCGTGTTGTTTATCAATCACTTACACGTATTAATAAAAGTATCAAAGATGGTGATTTTTACACGAATCAAGCTTTTACCGATGCTTTTACACATGCGAAAAACAATCAAGGAAAGGTCCATGTTTTTGGACTTGTAAGTGATGGTGGCGTTCACGCATATCCAACACACATCAAAGCATTGTTTTCATTAAAAAAACAACATGATGTTCCAATGTATCTTCATGCTTTTATGGACGGTAGAGATACACCACCTCAGGCTGGTAAAGGTTTCTTAAAAGAATTAATGGATGCTGGTATTCATATTTCTACAGTTTCAGGAAGATACTATGCGATGGATCGTGATAATAATTGGATAAGAATTCAAAAATCTGTAGATGCAATGACGCAATTAAAAGGTGATCATTATTCAAATGCTTTAGATGGTATACAAGCATCTTATGATGCTGGCATTACCGATGAATTTATTTTACCCTTTATTGTTGATCCAAAAGGACAAATTAATCAAGGAGATGCGATCATATTTGCAAATTTTAGACCTGATAGAGCAATTCGTATCGCAACAGCATTTTCAAATCCTGATGGCGTCAGTGAATACACAAGTGAAGGAAAGCCAATTTTAGAAACAACTTCTATCCCCTCAAATTTATTTTTTGTTTCCATGATGCATTATGCTGAAACAGTCAAAGGACCTATTGCTTACCCGTTACAAACACTTGATGATATTTATGGCGAAGTCATTGAAAAACACGGAAAGACTCAAGTAAGACTTGCAGAAACCGAAAAATATCCACATGTCACCTTCTTTTTTGATGGTGGGAAAGAACAACGTTTTTCTGGATCAACACGACTTCTTGTTCAATCTCCTAAAGTTGCAACGTATGATTTAAAACCAGAGATGAGTGCATATGAAGTCAAAGACAAAGCACTTGAAGCCATTCAATCTGGTCATTATGACACCATGATATTAAACTTTGCTAATCCAGATATGGTCGGTCACACAGGGTCATTAGAGGCAACAATTAAAGCTGTGGAAGCAGTTGATCAATGCACAAAAGAAGTTGTTGAATCTCTTCAAAAAAATGGTGGAATCGCGATTGTTTTAGCAGACCATGGCAATGCAGAAAAAATGATAAGTGAAGATGGTAATCCTCATACAGCGCATACAACCAATGATGTTCCGGTTGCGATTACGTCACATGATTATGATTTAAATCATGGTGCACTTTGTGATGTTGCACCAACGCTGCTTGAATTATTACATATTGAAAAACCAGTTTTAATGACTGGGAAATCCTTGATAAAAAAATGAAAACCCTACATGAATATATACAGGCATTACATCTTGGAAAGACAACATCAGTAGAAATTGTCACTCATTTTTTACATGAAATTCAAACAAAAGATGTTTATTATAATAGCATTGCGTCATTAAATCCACGCGCGTTAGAGGAAGCAAAAAGATTAGATGCCCTTCGTTTGGATGGCATGATCTTGTCACAATTACATGGGATGCCGATTTTAATTAAAGACAATATTGATGTAATTGGCATGCCAAATACGGCAAATGCTTTCATTTTAAAAGACCATTATCCTAAAAAAGATGCACCACTTATTAAGATTTTAAAAGATGCAGGTTGCATCATTTTAGGAAAGACCAATTTATCTGAATGGGCCTATTTTATGAGTGACGAAAAGATGCCATCAGGATATGGTTCATTGCATGGACAAGTGATTCATCCTTTCAATGCTAGTATCGATCCTCTTGGTTCTTCTACAGGATCTGCAGTCGCAGTCGCGGCATCACTTATTTCAATCGCGATCGGTACTGAAACGAATGGTTCGATTATTGCACCATGTTACCAAAATCAAATTGTTGGTCTACGCCCAACATTTGGTCAACTCTCTAATGCTGGCATCATCCCAATTAGTCCAACACAAGATACAGCAGGGCCAATGGCAAAAACAGTTTATGATTTAAGTCTTTTATATGACGTCTTAACTCAACAAAATATTACCCAAGAACTTTCAGAACATAATCAAACATATCGTGTAGGTTTTTTAAATCTCAAACCATTTCCTAATGAAAAAGAAGATTTACATGTCTTAGACACCTATAAGACCATACTAAAAGAAAATGGACATACGGTGATAGATCTTGAGATCCCTTATGCGCCAGTATCAAACAGTGAAACGTTATTTTATGAGTTTAAATATAGTTTAAATCAATATTTAAAAGATGCGAAACATCCGGTAGCAACATCACTTGAATCCATTATCGACTATAATGAAACCAATAAAGCGCGACTACTAAAATATGGTCAATCCTTATTAATCAAGTCAGAAAAAACATCAGGAGACTTACGTGATCCTCTATATTTACAATTACGAGAACAATTATTAGAAAAAGCATCTCTTTTTGATCAATTACTCAAGGAGCACGACTGTGATGCACTTGTCTCCACACATTGGTTACCTGAATCACCTATTTTTGGACAACCGTCTCTTGTTTATCCAATGACGCTTGATTTTAGTAACCCTCTTAAAAGTCTTGTTTTTATCGGTAAAAAACATGATGAAAAAACACTATTAAAATTAGGATACATGATTGAGTGTAGAAAAAAAGAAGTTATCAATTAACTTCTTTTTTTCTATCAAGTATCCATTTAACAACATCATTAAGACATTTTTCTTTATCAAGATCATTGAAAATTTCATGGTACGCAGACGGATAAATCATGAGTAATTTATCTTTTGAAGGTATGTTTTCAAACATAGATTCACTCATCGTTTTCGGAACAATTTTATCTTCTTCTCCGTGAAGAATAAGTGATGGCACATGATGTTTATTTATGTTTTTTTTCAAGTATCTCACACCTAAAACCATCATTTGTCCAATCAGAGATCCATACATTTTCTTCAAATTAAGTGGATCATGAATATAATCTTTTTCAACACTCGGAATACGTGATAACTTTTCATCAGCAAAATTCGTTTTTACGTGATACCACCCTAATAATTTAGGTCCAATTAATCTTATTGGTAGTACATCTTTAATAAAGTTTGTCGGTGCACCAGATGTGATGATTCCTACGACATCTTGATGCGTCACCGCATACATATGCGTAATCAATCCACCTAGACTATGTCCTAACATAAATACTTGATCTTTTGGATAGGTTTTTTTAACATGATGCACAATATGGTGAACATCTTCTAAGATCAGTTTAAAATCTTTTAATTTTCCTCTTTCACCAGCACTTTGACCATGTCCTCTTAAATCAAATGCAAAACTAGAAATGTCATTGTCATAAAAAAATTGCATCATTTCTTCATATCGTCCACTATGTTCAGCAATTCCATGAACAATAATGACAGTTTGATTACCTTTTGAAGCTCTTTTTTCTCTTGTAAAAAGTAGCGTTTCATTGATTAACATACGTCACATCCTTTGTTATCATTATTTTACTCTATTTTGTGAAAAAAGTCAGTATTATTAGATGATTTAATGTCTTAAAAATAGTATAATATGTAAAAGGAGTTTGACAATGAAAACCACCTCATTACATCAACATCATATTGACCTACAAGCAAAGATGGTTGACTTTGGTGGATTTGATATGCCATTGTATTATTCTAATATTACACAAGAACATTTTGCGGTACGTCAACACGTTGGCATATTTGATGTCTCTCACATGGGTGAAATATTAATTACCGGTGAAGATGCACTTCAGTTTGTTAACCGACTTGTGTCAAATACGATTACTGACAATACTAAAAAAGTAACCTATGCACTACTTTGTAATCATGATGGTTATATTATCGACGATTTACTCGTTTATGTACTTGAGACAAAAAAAATATTACTCGTTGTGAATGCAAGTAATATAGAAAAAGACTTTAATTGGATCATGTCTCAAAAAAATCAACATCAAGTTGCGTTAAAAAATTTATCTGATGACTATAGTCAAATTGCGATTCAAGGCCCACTTGCTCATGAGATTTGTACAAACATCATCACCATGCCTCAAATTAATCTTAACTTTATGGAATATGCATTGATACCCTATTCAAATGCATATATCATCTTGTCTAGAACGGGCTATACTGGTGAAGATGGTTATGAAATTTATGGAAAACATGAACTGATTAGTTCACTATGGGAAACAGCCATATCACAAGGGGTCATCCCATGTGGTTTAGGCTGTCGTGATACATTACGTTTTGAGGCGAGTTTACCTTTATACGGACATGAATTATCAGACTCCATTCATCCGATTGAAGCCGGTTTAAATTTCGCAGTCAAATCTCATGGTTTTATTGGCGCTGAAAAGATCATGCTTTCTAAAACTACACTCACTAAAAAATTAGTAGGCATTGAAATGCTTGAAAAAGGCATCCCAAGAGCTGATTATGTACTTTATAAAAATGACAAAGAAATTGGATACATTACCACAGGTTACTTATTACCAACACAAAGCACAGGACTCGCACTTGCATATGTTGAAATCAATGAGGCCTATTTAGAAAATGAGATCCACGTGGATATTCGTGGAAAAAGATTGCAATGCAAAATCGTAAAAAAAGTATTCATGAAAAAGAACTATAAAAAAGGGGAATGACATATGGGAACAAAATGGTATTCATCATCAGATGAATGGATTTTAGTAGAAGTTGATCAGGTTTCGGTCGGTATTACGCAATACGCAGCAGATCAACTAGGTGATATCGTATTTATTGATTTACCTAGTGTCGGACAACATATTGAAAAAGAAGGCATTTTTGGAGCTGTTGAATCAGTGAAGGCAGCAGCAGATTTATATGCCCCACTTTCTGGTGAAGTAACTTCTGTCAATCAAGCATTGCTTGATGCACCAGAACTACTCAATCAAGATCCAGAAAATACCTTTATCATGACATTAAAAATTGATCAATTAGATATTGATGGACTTATGGATGAAGCAACTTACTTAGCTTCTAAAAAATAGGTGATATGATGCACAAATACTTCCCACAAACACATAAAGACCAACAAAAAATGCTTTTGGATCTTGGCGCATCTTCTCTTGATGATCTTTTTCAAGCAATACCTGAATCTTTAAGATATAGAGGCGATTTTGATCTACCTAAATCTTTGGGTGATTTTCAACTTACCAAACTCATGCAAGAAAAACAAGCACTCAATCATCAACTCACAGTTTTTAGAGGTGCGGGTGCTTTTGATCATTACATACCAACTGTTGTTAGAAGTATTACTTCTAGACAAGAATTTTTAACGTCTTATACACCTTATCAACCTGAAGTTGCACAAGGTACCTTACAATATATTTTTGAATATCAAAGTATCGTTTCTGAACTTACAGGTATGGATGTTTCAAATGCTTCGATGTATGATGGTTCAACAGCAACTGCTGAAGCGATGTATATGGCTTATGGAATCACTGGAAAAACAAAAATATGTGTTTCTAAAACACTGAATGATCATACACTTGAAGTCATTAAAACTTATGCCTATTTTAGAAAGATTGATGTTGTTGAAATTGATGAAAAAGATGGTCATATTGATCTTTCTTCTATTCAAGATCATTTAACTGATAGTATGGGTATCATTGTTCAATCTCCAAATAAATATGGCATTATTGAATCTTATGCCAATTTAAGTCAACGTGTTCATGACCAAAAAGGGTTATTGATTATGAATCGGGAAGGTCAATCTTTAGCATTACTTAAAACACCTAAAGATGAAGGTGTTGATATTGCATGTGGTGATTTACAAGCGCTAGGCATTCCTTTATCAGCAGGTGGTCCTTATATCGGATATCTTGCGACCAACCAAGCGTTCATTAGAAAATTACCTGGACGCATTTGTGGGATTACAAAGGATGTTGA
>JGI26086J50260_1001412_pt1 | contig 14061 bp, 9 predicted proteins | sample SaaInl3SG_22_DNA_FD_50260 | JGI IMG/M metagenome (IMG submission 50260)
GCGGGTGCACAACACGCGGCGCGGTTTTCGGATCAGGACGCGGCGCGCTTATCCAAAACTGCATAGAAAAAACCATCGAATGCCATAAACGCATTCTCCCCTAAATCAGGCAACAGGTTTTGATTCCCTGAAACGTTACCGGGCAGGATGTGCCCCGGAGCCAGGAGGTCGCTGGCTATCATTGCATCGGGCTGTGCTTTCAAAAAGGCGTCAACCTGCCACACCCCCTCCTCCTTAAAGCTTGAGCAGGTNCAGTAAACCAAGCGGCCACCCGGAGCCAATAAGGGCCACAGGGCCGACAGCAGCTGCTGCTGGTCTTGAGCCAGTTGCGCCACGTCCGCTGCGCGCCGCAACCATGGCACGTCGGGGTGACGACGCACAATACCCGACGCGGTGCAAGGTGCATCTAACAAAATGGCGTCAAAGGGCTTGCCTGCCCACCACCCGGCGGTGTGCTTGCCGTCCGCCACGACCACATCGGCAAAGGCGGCGAGGTTCAGCCGGGTCAGGGTGTCCGTGATGCGCACCGCCCGCTTCGGACTTAGTTCCAACGCGGTGACCCGTTGATCGGCCTTGATGCGTTGTCCCATCTCAAGCAAGTGCGCCGTCTTGCCCCCGGGCGCCGCACACGCGTCTAGCAACGCCACATGGGTGCTGGCAGCCACTTTCTCGCGCAGGAGAGGGCTCTGCCACACCAAGGCCGCAGCCAGTTGCGGAGATGCATCCTGCACCGACACATGACCGGCGCCAAAACCGGGCAACTGCGTAACTGGCAGTGGCTTGGCAAGCAGCAGGCCGTGGGGCCCTACGGTCACACTCTGTACCGCCGTTTCGCTCAGCAACAGCGCTTGGTAGCTTTGGGCGCTGTGGTGCGCCGGATTAACGCGCAACACCATAGGCGCAGCCGTTTGGTTGCAGTGCAGTGCCTCTTCCCAGTGGTCGGGATATTGCGCCTGCAGCTTTTCAATCCACCAAGTGGGGTGATTAAAACGTACCTCCGGCTCATTGCACACCGCTTGATCTAGTGCGTCATACTCACGGACAAGTCGGCGTAGGCACGCATTAACAAAGGGTGCTTTGGCCTTGAGGCGGTGATTTTGTTTGCATGCCTGCACCACCTGATCAACGACAGTGTGCGGGTCATAACGACGCGGCTCGCGCAGCAGCGCAACGCCGCAGACCAACCAGACCTTGAGCTCGGCATCTGGTTTTTTACTAGCCAAGCGCGGCACGACGGCGTGTGCCCATGCCCACTGACGCAAGACATGAAAGGCCAACGCCTGCACGCCCCCACGCAAGGCGCTCGGCGTTTTAGCCAATACCGCATCGGTGTTGCGCCCGTTGCCCACGGCCTGTATGGTCTGCGCGACCCATGGGAACTGTTCTGATAGTGGCGTTGGCGTCATGTCATTCTAAAAAAAATACCCCAGCCACCGTGAAGCGACTGGGGTATGGATCACGCTAGGTGTGCGCGTACGGCACCCCTAACGTTGATCTGGCTTACTCCGCTACGTTGTCAGCCGCGGCGCCATCAGCGCCATCAGCAGCTTCCGCAGAAACGTCTGCATCGTCATCCCCATCTTGGGTATCCGACTCGGCAATCATGCGGCGCTCTTCAGCTTCGATCAGCTCCTTGGCTCTGCGTGCATCGTGGAACGCCAAACCGGTTCCCGCAGGAATCAGACGGCCCACAATCACGTTTTCCTTCAGACCGCGCAGTTCGTCGCGCTTGCCCATGATGGCAGCCTCGGTCAACACACGCGTGGTCTCTTGGAAAGACGCGGCAGAAATGAAGCTGTCGGTCGACAAAGATGCTTTGGTAATACCCAACAAGATGTTGCTAAACGTTGCAGGAATCTTACCTTCGGCGCGCAAGGCGTCGTTGGTGTTGTAGATCTCTGAACGCTCCACCTGCTCGCCACCAATGTAGTTGGAGTCACCCGTATTCTCGACAACGACACGGCGTAACATCTGACGAACAATCACTTCAATGTGCTTGTCGTTGATCTTCACACCCTGCAGACGGTAAACGTCCTGCACTTCGTCGACGATGTAACGAGAGAGTTCTTCTATGCCCAAGAGGCGCAAGATGTCTTGTGGATCGGCTGGACCGTCCACCACGGTTTCACCTTTGTTGACCACCTGGCCCTCGTGCACCACGATGTTCTTCTCTTTGGGCACCAAGTCTTCCCACACGTTGCCGTCTGGATCAGTGATCTGCAAGCGAATCTTGCCTTTGGTTTCTTTACCGAAGGAGACCGTACCGGTCAACTCGGCCAAGGTACCTTTGTCCTTAGGCGTACGCGCCTCGAACAACTCGGCAACCCGTGGCAAACCACCCGTAATGTCGCGGGTCTTCTGACCCTCGACTGGCACGCGTGCCAAGACCTCACCAGAGCCAACTTCTTGGCCATCACGCACCTGAATCAAGGCGCCAATCTGGAAGCCAACCGCCACGGCGTGGTCTGTACCTGGAATCTTCACTTCTTCGCCATTGGCGTCGAGCAACTTCACCACGGGGCGTACGGACTTGGTAGAGCCGCGACGCTTAGGGTCAATCACCACGAGTGAAGACAAGCCGGTCACGTCGTCGACCTGCTTGGCAACCGTCAAGCCCTCTTCCACACCTTCGAATCGAGCGGTACCCGCAAATTCGGTAATGATGGGGCGGGTCAGCGGATCCCAATTCGCCAATACAGCACCAGACTTCACGACCTGGTCGGCTTTCACCGACAAGACCGCACCGTAAGGCACCTTGTGACGCTCGCGCTCACGGCCGTGTTCGTCGGTAATGACGATCTCGCCTGAGCGGGCAATCACAACTAGGTCACCCTTGGTGTTGGTCACATAACGCATGGTGCTGTTAAAGCCGATGGAACCACCGGACTTGGCATCCACGCTAGACGCAACGGCCGCACGTGACGCCGCACCACCAATGTGGAAGGTACGCATGGTCAACTGGGTCCCGGGCTCACCGATAGACTGAGCGGCAATCACACCAACGGCTTCACCGTTGTTGATCAAACCACCGCGTCCCAAGTCGCGACCGTAACACTTGGCACACAAACCAAAGCGGGTGGCGCAATTCAGCGCGGTACGCACCTTGACTTCGTCGACGCCAGCGGCCTCGAGTATGTCCAGTTGGTCTTCGTCCAACAGGTCGCCGGCTTTGGCCAGCACCATCTGGTTCTCTGGGTTAACCGCATCATCAACCAAGGTGCGACCCAATACACGGTCACGCAATGATTCGATGACTTCACCACCCTCAACAATGGCGCGCATCGTTGAGCCGTCGTTGGTACCGCAGTCCAGCTCTGTAATCACCAAGTCTTGCGTCACGTCGACCAAACGACGTGTCAAGTAGCCAGAGTTCGCTGTCTTCAAGGCGGTATCGGCCAGACCTTTACGCGCACCGTGTGTCGAGATGAAGTACTGCAACACGTTCAGACCTTCACGGAAGTTCGCCGTGATAGGGGTCTCAATAATGGAACCATCAGGCTTGGCCATCAAACCGCGCATACCGGCCAACTGACGAATCTGCGCAGCAGAGCCACGCGCGCCGGAATCAGCCATCATGTAAATGGAGTTGAATGACTCTTGATCAACGGTATTGCCATCACGGTCAACCGTTTTCTCTTTTGCCAATTGGGCCATCATCACCTTAGACACTTCGTCACCGGCTTTGCCCCAAATATCAACCACCTTGTTGTAACGCTCGCCCGCTGTCACCAGACCGGAGGCGTACTGCTTACCGATCTCTTTCACCTCGGTCTCAGCGCGTTGAATAATGCCGGCCTTTTCTGGTGGCACCAACATGTCGTCAATCGCAATTGAGATACCCGCTTTCGTTGCCAAACGAAAGCCGTTTTGCAACAGCTTGTCTGCGAAAACAACGGTCTCTTTCAAACCGCACTTGCGGAATGAGGCGTTGATGAGGCGTGAAATTTCTTTCTTCTTCAGCGCGCGGTTTAGGTTCTCGAACGGCAAGCCTTTGGGCAAAATTTCCGACAATTGCGCACGGCCGACCGTGGTACTGGTCAGGGCGTAAGAAACGTCAAATTCGCCCGTCTCGGCATTTTTTGTGTACACAGGCAAACGAACTGAGATCTTCGCAGTTAGTTCGACCTCACCCGCATCGAGTGCGCGCGTGACTTCAGCAACATCGGTGAAGAACAAGCCTTCGCCTTTGCCGTTGATACGCTCGCGGGTGGCGTGATACAAGCCCAAAACCACGTCTTGCGATGGCACGATCGATGGTTCGCCGTTGGCTGGGAACAGCACGTTGTTGGACGCCAGCATCAAGGTGCGGGCTTCCATCTGCGCTTCCACCGACAAAGGGACGTGAACCGCCATTTGGTCGCCGTCAAAATCGGCGTTAAACGCAGCACAGACCAAGGGGTGTAGCTGAATCGCCTTGCCTTCAATCAAGATGGGCTCAAACGCTTGAATACCCAAGCGGTGCAGCGTTGGCGCACGGTTCAAGAGCACGGGATGCTCTTTGATGACCTCTTCCAAAATGTCCCACACCACCGGCGTTCCGGCTTCCACTTCTTTCTTGGCAGCCTTGATGGTGGTCGCGATATTCATCGCTTCCAAGCGGCTGAAGATGAAGGGCTTGAATAGCTCCAACGCCATGGCCTTTGGCAAACCACACTGGTGCAGCTTGAGCGTTGGGCCCACGGTGATAACAGAACGACCAGAGTAGTCCACGCGCTTACCCAGCAAGTTCTGGCGGAAGCGACCGCTCTTACCTTTGATCATGTCAGCCAGTGACTTCAGAGCACGCTTATTGGCGCCCGTCATGGCCTTGCCGCGACGACCGTTATCCAGCAAGCTGTCAACAGACTCTTGCAACATGCGCTTTTCATTACGCGCAATGATTTCAGGTGCGTTCAGCTCGAGCAAACGGCGCAAGCGGCTGTTGCGGTTAATCACGCGACGGTACAAATCGTTCAGGTCAGAGGTCGCAAAACGGCCGCCATCCAATGGCACCAGCGGGCGCAAATCAGGTGGCAACACGGGCAACACGTCCAGAATCATCCACTCTGGCTTGATGCCTGACTTCTTGAACGCTTCCAGAACCTTTAAACGCTTGGCGTTTTTCTTGATCTTGAGCTCTGAACCAGTCAGGTCGTTGCGCAGCTTCTCAATCTCGCTATCCAGCTCAATGCTTTCCAACAAGTCCTTGATGCCTTCAGCGCCCATTTTGGCGACGAACTCGTCGCCAAACTCCACGCGCTTGGCGTCAAAGTCGTCTTCGGTCATGATGCCGAATTTTTTCAGCGGGGTCATGCCGGGGTCAACCACCACATACGCCTCAAAGTACAGCACGCGTTCGATGTCACGCAGGGTCATGTCTAAGACCATGCCCAAACGGCTGGGCAAAGACTTCAGAAACCAAATGTGGGCACACGGTGCAGACAAGTCAATGTGACCCATGCGCTCGCGACGCACCTTTGTTTGGGTGACTTCAACGCCGCACTTCTCGCAAATAACGCCGCGGTGCTTTAGACGCTTGTACTTACCGCACAGGCACTCGTAGTCTTTGATAGGGCCAAAAATCTTGGCGCAAAACAAACCGTCGCGCTCAGGCTTGAAAGTGCGGTAGTTGATGGTCTCAGGCTTTTTAACTTCGCCGAAAGACCATGAACGGATTTTTTCTGGCGACGCCAAACCAATTTTGATGGCGTCAAAGTGCTCGTCAGGTGTGAACTGCTTGAACAGGTCGAGTAACGATTTCATGTTTTCAATCCTTAAATGTCAGACTTGATGAATAAAAAGGGTAGGCGCGACGCGCCTACCAACTCTCAGATCATCAAGAGCGCTCCAACTCAATGTCGATACCCAATGAACGGATTTCTTTGACCAACACGTTGAACGACTCGGGCATGCCCGCCTCGATCGCGTGTTCGCCTTTGACAATGCTCTCGTAAACCTTGGTACGGCCCTGCACGTCGTCTGATTTGACGGTGAGCATTTCCTGCAAGGTGTAAGAGGCACCGTAGGCTTCCAAAGCCCACACTTCCATCTCACCGAAGCGCTGACCACCAAACTGGGCTTTACCGCCCAGTGGCTGTTGTGTGACCAAGCTGTACGGGCCCGTTGAGCGTGCGTGCATCTTGTCATCAACCAAGTGGTGCAACTTCAACACGTGCATGTAGCCGACGGTGGTCTTGCGCTCAAACGCATCACCGGTACGACCGTCATACAGCTGCGCTTGGGTGCGGGTTGGCGTCAAGCCCTTGGCTTGTGCGATCTCTTCAGGGTATGCCAATTGCAGCATGGCCTGAATCTCGACTTCTGACGCACCGTCAAACACAGGCGTCGCGAACGGCACACCGAGTTGCAGGTTGTCTGCCATCGCCATCACGTCTTTGTCACCCATCGCCTTAAGGTCGGTCTTGCGACCGGTCGCGTTGTAAACCTGGTCCAAGAATCCACGCACCTCAGTAGCACGCGCACCATCTTGCAACATGTTGCCAATGCGCTGGCCTAGGCCCTTAGCGGCCCAACCCAAGTGCACTTCCAACACCTGGCCTACGTTCATACGTGACGGCACACCCAATGGGTTCAAGACAATGTCGCACGGCGTACCGTCGGCCATGTAAGGCATGTCCTCAACCGGCACGATCTTAGAGACCACACCTTTGTTACCGTGACGACCGGCCATCTTGTCACCTGGCTGCAAGCGACGCTTGACNGCAATGTAGACCTTGACCATCTTCAGCACACCGGCTTGCAACTCGTCGCCTTGCGTTAACTTCTTGCGCTTCTCTTCGNAGGCNAAGTCAAAGCTGTGACGGGTTTGTGTCAACGCGTTCTTGATGGACTCCAGCTGTGACGCCACATCGTCATCGGCGGGACGGATGTCAAACCAATGATGCTTGTCGAGCTCAGTCAGGTAGGCTTTCTCAATAGTCGAGCCTTTGGCGAGCTTCTGTGGGCCGCCGTTGGCTGTCTTACCAATCAACATCTTCTCAATACGCGCAAAGGCATCACCTTCCACAATACGCAATTGATCGTTCAAATCCAAACGGAAGCGCTTGAGTTCGTCGTCAATAATTTGTTGCGCACGCTTGTCGCGGGTAATGCCTTCTCGGGTGAACACCTGCACGTCAATGACCGTGCCTTGCGAGCCTTGGCTCACGCGCAGCGAGGTGTCCTTAACGTCAGAAGCCTTCTCACCAAAAATGGCGCGCAGCAGCTTCTCTTCAGGCGTCAAGGTGGTCTCGCCTTTGGGCGTGACCTTGCCCACCAAGGTATCGCCCGGCTGAACCTCTGCACCGACATAAATAATGCCGGAGTCGTCCAAACGATTGAGCTGGGTTTCAGAGAGGTTCGGGATGTCACGCGTGATCTCTTCCGCACCCAACTTGGTGTCACGCGCCATCACCACCAACTCTTCGATGTGGATGGAGGTGAAGCGGTCTTCAGACACCACGCGCTCAGAGATGAGGATGGAGTCTTCGAAGTTGTAACCGTTCCAAGGCATGAACGCGACCAACATGTTTTGGCCCAACGCCAATTCGCCCAAATCGGTGGACGCACCATCGGCAATGACATCGCCTTTGGCAATCACATCACCGCACGCCACGATGGGACGCTGGTGAATATTGGTGTTTTGGTTGGAACGCTGGTACTTGATCAGGCTGTAAATGTCCACACCGACTTCGCCGGCCGCTGCCTCCGCATCATTCACGCGGACCACTACACGGGTGGCGTCGACATAGTCAACCACACCACCCCGATTCGCCGTCACGACGGTACCGGAGTCCACCGCTGCCACACGCTCAATGCCCGTTCCGACCACGGCCTTTTCAGGACGTAAGACCGGTACGGCTTGACGCTGCATGTTCGCACCCATCAAGGCGCGGTTGGCATCGTCGTGCTCCAGGAACGGCACCAGTGAGGCGGCAACCGATACGATCTGCGCAGGCGACACATCCATGTACTCGATGCGCTCGGCACCGACCAAAACGGATTCGCCTTTTTCACGTGCAGAGATCAGGTCACCCTCGAGAACACCCTTGTCATTGAGTGGCGCGTTGGCCTGCGCAATGACGTACTTGCCCTCTTCGATGGCTGACAGGTAGTCGATCTGATTCGTCACCAAGCCATCGGTTACCCGACGGTAAGGCGTTTCAATGAAACCGTACTCATTCAATCGGGCGTACAGCGCCAGAGAGTTAATCAAACCAATGTTTGGACCTTCGGGTGTCTCAATAGGACAGACACGACCGTAGTGGGTCACGTGCACGTCGCGGACCTCAAAGCCAGCGCGCTCACGAGTCAAACCGCCTGGGCCCAAAGCAGAGACGCGGCGCTTGTGCGTGATCTCAGACAAGGGGTTGGTCTGGTCCATAAACTGCGACAACTGTGATGCGCCGAAGAACTCTTTCAGGGCCGCAGAAATGGGCTTGGAGTTAATCAGGTCATGCGGCATCAAGGGGTCTTGCTCGGCTTGACCCAGGCGCTCTTTCACAGCCTTTTCGATACGTGCCAAGCCGGTGCGGTATTGGTTCTCAGCCAGCTCGCCAACACAGCGAACACGGCGGTTACCCAAGTGGTCAATGTCGTCAACTTCACCACGACCGTTACGCAGGTCAACCAAGATCTTGGCGACCGCCAAAATATCTTCGTTGCTCAACACCATCTCGCCAGTCAGCTCTTCACGACCAACGCGGGCGTTGAACTTCATGCGGCCAACCCGTGACAAGTCATAGGTGTCAGCGTTGTAGAACAGGCGCTGGAACAAGGCCTGAACGGAGTCTTCGGTTGGTGGCTCACCTGGGCGCATCATGCGGTAGATGGCGACGCGCGCTTGGAACTCGTCCGCGGTGTCATCAGTACGCAGGGTTTGCGAAATGTAGTTACCTTGGTCCAAGTCGTTGGTGTAGATGCACGACAGATCTTGAATGCCTGCGGCGCGCAAGGTCTTGAGCAAGGCCTCCGTCAACTCGTCGTTGGCCTTGGCAATGATTTCGCCTGTATCGGGCTCCACAACATTGGTTGCGATCACGCGACCCAACAAGAACTCTTCGGGCACGCTAATGTGCGTGGTTGCAGACTGCTCCATGTCACGCGTATGGCGTGCCGTGATGCGCTTGTCCTTGGCCACCACGACCTTGCCCGACTTGTCGGTGATGTCGAAACGTGCGACCTCGCCGCGCAAACGCTCGGCGACAAATTCCATTTGGGCGCCGCTGTCCATCAGACGGAACTGGTCGTTCACGTAGAAGTTGGCCAAAATCGCTTCTGGCGTCAAGCCAATCGCTTTGAGCAAAATCGTGACGGGCATCTTGCGACGACGGTCAACACGGAAGTACAAGAAATCTTTGGGGTCAAACTCAAAGTCCAACCATGAACCACGGTAAGGAATGATGCGTGCTGAGAACAGCAACTTGCCTGAGCTGTGGGTCTTGCCCTTGTCGTGCTCGAAGAACACGCCAGGTGAACGGTGCAACTGCGACACAATCACCCGCTCGGTACCGTTGATGATGAATGAGCCTTTGTCCGTCATCAGGGGCACTTCGCCCATGTAGACTTCTTGCTCTTTCACTTCCTTGACCACCTTGGATTGGCTGGTGCTGGAATCACGGTCGTAAATAATCAATTGCACGCGCGCACGCACAGCTGAAGAAAAGGTGAGGCCACGTGTCTGGCATTCGCGCACATCAAATGCGGGTTTGGCCAAGTTGTACTCAAGGTACTTCATCTCTACAAAACCATTGTGAGAGACGATTGGGAAAGCGGACAAGAACGCGGCTTGTAGGCCTTCGTTTGCACGTTTCTTGGGGGCGGCACCTGCTTGCAAAAACGCGGTGTACGCATCTTTTTGCATTTGTAGCAGGTAAGGAATTTCCAGCACGTTTTCACGGCTGCCAAAACTCTTTCGAATGCGTTTGCGTTCGGTATATGAATAGGCCATGGGTTCTCCGGGACAGTTCGACAGAACAATGGACACCTGCAACACGACAATGTGTTACGGGCGGACTCGGCGGTTGGCCACTACCAACCTTGGCTGACAACCACGCATTGCACGCGGTCCGTACCAAGCCGTCTTCTAACGTCGGGCTTTAGAAGACACTTAAAAGTAGACGCTTTATATCTACTTTTAGGTGCATTCCACTGACTGGAATAAAGTGCAAAAGGCTGGCGCGCGCACCAGCCTACGTAAGTAGCCATTCGCGGGTCTGGCAAGCCAAACCCACGAATAACGTCATTACTTAAGCTCGGCCTTAGCGCCCGCCTCTTCCAGCTTTTTCATAGCTGCATCGGCTTCTTCTTTGTTCACGCCTTCTTTGACGGCCTTAGGTGCGCCATCAACCACGTCTTTCGCTTCTTTCAAGCCCAAGCCCGTGAGTTCACGGACGGCCTTGATAACAGAAACCTTGTTCGCGCCGGCTTCCAACAAGATGACATCAAAGTCAGTCTTCTCTTCAGCAGCAGCAGCGCCGCCAGCAGCGCCGCCGCCAGCAGGTGCAGCCATCGCTGCAGCGCTCACACCAAATTTCTCTTCGATGGCTTTCACCAAATCGTTGAGATCCATAACCGTCATGCTATCCAATTCGGTCAAAAATGCGTCTTTATCAAATGCCATTTTCAATTTTTCCTAAAACGTTACGACAAGAATGTCACTTCATAAGCCAGAGGCTTACGCAGCAGCGGTCTCGCCTTTTTTCTCTGCCAATGCAGCCAGTACGCGAGCGGTACGGCTGACGGGGGATTGCATCAAGCCCAACAACTGTGCCAACAAAACCTCTTTAGAGGGAATGCTTGCCAATTGCTTAACGCCGTCGACATCTAATGACTTACCAGCATAAACACCTGAGCGGAGAACCAACTTGTCGTTGATTTTCGAGAACTCGGCCATCACCTTAGCGGCGGCCACGGCGTCTTCTGAGAAGCCATAGATCAGCGGACCGGTCATTTGGTCGCCAGCAACTTCGAATGCGCTCCCTGCAACAGCACGACGAGCCAACGTGTTTTTCAACACGCTAATCGTCACGCCAGCTGCACGGGCTTTTACACGCAAATCCGTCATTGCCGCCACCGTAATGCCGCGGTATTCCGCCAACACAAGCGTTTGAGCTTTAGCTGCGAGTGCTGTCACGTCTTCAATGACGGCTTGTTTCTCACTGCGGTTTAGACTCAAGGTCAACTCCTTCAAAATGCAAGCGGCGGTTCAACCCACCTCTTGCGCCTCATTGCAGCGATCATCTGTTTCAGGAACCGCCCTTGCGAGCGGCTGTCCATCTGCAGCGGGACCGCCATCTGCGTTGGCAATCAATTAAGCGTTGTTTGACGAATCAAACGCGGCGCCAACGGTCTTGGATGGCCCCCAGGGGTAAATGAATACGCCCCAAGACCCACCACATGAAAAGCACCGAGGTGCCTTTCAATTCTTTATCGCGATTCCTATTAGGCTGCGATGGACTGGGTGTCAACGCGAACGCCAACGCCCAAGGTAGATGACACGGCGACCTTGCGCAGGTACAGACCCTTGCTGGTTGCTGGCTTAGATTTCACCAAAGCGTCGACCAATGCAGCCAAGTTGTTCTTGAGTGCATCTGCTTCGAATGAGCGGCGGCCAATGGTTGAGTGAACAATACCGGCCTTGTCAACGCGGAACTGAACTTGACCGGCTTTGGCGTTTTTAACCGCCGTGGCCACGTCAGCCGTCACGGTGCCAACCTTGGGGTTAGGCATCAACCCACGTGGGCCCAACACTTGACCCAAGGTACCCACCACGCGCATGGCATCTGGTGAGGCGATGACAACGTCAAAGTTAATTTTGCCCGCTTTGACTTCAGCAGCCAAATCGTCCATGCCGACAATATCTGCACCGGCGGCCTTGGCTTCTTCCGCCTTGGCTCCCTGAGCGAACACCGCAACACGGGTGGTCTTACCGGTACCGTGTGGCAACACAACGGCGCCACGAACCACTTGGTCAGACTTCTTCGCGTCAACGCCCAACTGGACAGCAACATCGATAGACTCGTCAAACTTAGCGGTTGCGAACTCTTTCACCAACGCCAAGGCATCAACGATGGGGTACAGCTTGTTGCTGTCCACTTTGCCTTCTTGGGCTTTTTGTTTTTTAGTCAACTTAGCCATGTTATGCGCCTTCCACAGTAACGCCCATAGAGCGTGCGGTGCCTGCAATGATTGAAACGGCGGCGTCAAGGCTCGCAGCGTTCAAATCCTTCATTTTGGTGTTGGCGATTTCTTCCAACTGAGCACGTGTGATCTTGCCGACCTTGGTCTTGTTGGGAACCGATGAGCCTTTGGTCAACTTCAACGCCTTCATGATCAATACGGCCGCAGGCGGCGTCTTGATGACAAATGTGAAACTCTTATCTGCAAACGCAGTAATCACGACTGGCAATGGCAACCCGGGTTCAACACCTTGAGTCTGGGCGTTAAACGCCTTACAGAACTCCATGATGTTCAAACCGCGTTGACCCAATGCGGGGCCGATTGGTGGGCTTGGGTTAGCCTTACCAGCTGGCACTTGCAGCTTGATAAAGCCGACGATTTTCTTCGCCATACTTTCACTCCTTCGAGTTCAAACGATGGTGTCTAGCACCATCTCCTCGTCAACTAAGACCCTAATTTTTCATTTGACGCGGGTCAGAAACGTCAAAACCGCGCACGCCTATCGGCTTGCGCGACAAAAACTAATTAGCCTTTTTCGACCTGGCTAAATTCCAATTCGACGGGTGTTGATCGGCCAAAAATGGTGACCGCAACACGCATCTTGCTTTTCTCGTAGTTCACTTCTTCAACGGTGCCGTTGAAATCAGCAAATGGACCTTCCTTGACACGCACGTACTCACCGGTCACGAACTCGACCTTATGGCGCGGCTTGTCTGTCCCCTCTTGCATCTGGCCCATGATTTTCTGGACATCCGCTTCAGAAATCGGTGCAGGCCGGTTTTTGGCGCCACCCACAAAGCCAGTGACTTTGTTGGTGTTTTTGACCAAGTGCCACGTCTCGTCATCCATGGTCATTTCGACCAGCACGTAGCCCGGGAAAAACTTGCGCTCTGTCGTACGACGTTGGCCGTTTTTCAGCTCAACCACCTCTTCAGTGGGCACCAAGGTGCGGCCAAATTTGGCCTCCATGCCTGCGTTACCGACACGCTCCATGATGTTGCGCTCTACGGCCTTTTCCATACCAGAATAGGCGTGCACAACATACCAACGCATGCCATCAGCAGGCGTTAAAGACTGAACGGTTTCGGATGCTTCTGTCATTAATTTCTCCAACCCAAAATCAAGTCGTACAAGAACCACTCTAGGGTTTTATCCGTCAACCACAAAAACAAGGCCATCACGAATACGAAGGCAAAGACGTACAGCGTCATTTGCATGGACTCGCGGCGTGTCGGCCACACCACCTTTTCCACTTCACGCTTCGCATCACGTACAAAGGCCAAGAAGTTGCGCCCGGTGTACGAAGACAAAAACACAATGACTCCCAACACCACGCCAGCGAGCAAACTGCTCCACTGCACCGTAGAACCCCGGGCCGACAGCATGAAGTACGCGACGAAGCCAGCCAATGCCAAGCCGACAGCCGCCACTAGCTTGGCGGTGTTAGCGGCAGCGCCTACCGTTTCGATGTCAGATGTAGCCATAAATAAACGATCTCAATACCAATTTCTGATCGCCCGCCATAAGACGGGCAAGCCCACCAGAGGTCTTTCGACTTCGGCGGGCTTTAAAAACCACTCTCTTTGGGTCCCAACACATCGTGTCTAAACGATATGCCAAACCTCAAAAATCGTGGCAGGGGCAGAGGGAATCGAACCCCCAACCTTCGGTTTTGGAGACCGACGCTCTGCCAATTGAGCTATGCCCCTACGTAACAATAAACAGTGATTAAGCCGTGATCTTAGCGACCACACCCGCACCCACTGTACGACCACCTTCACGAATAGCGAAGCGCAAGCCTTCCTCCATCGCGATTGGCGCAATCAAGGTCACCTCGATAGACACGTTGTCACCAGGCATCACCATCTCTTTGCCTTCTGGCAATTTGATAGAACCGGTCAC
>JGI26086J50260_1001414_pt1 | contig 14053 bp, 8 predicted proteins | sample SaaInl3SG_22_DNA_FD_50260 | JGI IMG/M metagenome (IMG submission 50260)
ATGATATCGGCCGCCGAAAAATCGCCAATGAGGTAGTCTCGTCCCTCCAGCGCTTCATTGACCGGCTGCAGCGCTTTATTCAGTAGTCGTTGAGCTTGCCCCAACACAACGGGGTCGCGTCGATCCTCCGGAAGCAACAGGGTGTGCACGACGATAGTGTTCATCGGCGGCATCACCATGCCTTCGCAGTAGTGAAACCACTGCAGGTATTCAGGGAACATCGGGCTCTCTACGGACGGCTTAAGACCCCCCTCTTTATGTCGAGCGAGCACATACTCAACGATTGCGCCCGACTCGTAGATCGACACGTCACCGTCGTCCAACACCGGTATACGACCGAGTGGATGACGATTGCGATGTTCATCCGACTTCAAATCTTTCGGATGAAACGCCATGGCATTAAGCTCATAGGGCAGCGCCAACTCCTCGAGAAGCCACAAGATACGCCCAGCTCTTGACTGCGGTGCAAAGTGAAGTTTTAGCATGTATTACCTCGGTATTAATGGTTTTATCCCTTGGGTACGGCGCCTTCGCGCCGACTTTGTGGTCTAAGCGTAGCGTTTGTTTCGCGAAAAATCGCCACTCACCGTATTTTTTATCTACGCATAAAGATATCTTTATATCTATGAACGTAGAAACCCTATCTCAGTGCCTCAAAGCCGTCGCTGATCCCAGTCGGCTCAGGCTCCTTTCGTTGTGCAGTCAAGGTGAACTCACAGTTTCTGATCTCGTGCGTATTACAGGACACAGTCAACCACGGACCTCGCGCCACTTAAAGATCTTGCAAGATGCAGGGCTACTGGAAAGCTTTCGAGAGCAGCACTTCATTTTTTACAGAGGCAACCGACAAGAGCCCCAGAAAACCATACTCACAACCCTACTCAACAGTCTTGACGAGCAAGATAGTGTGCTCGCAGAGGACAGCCGTAGGCTTACCGGTATTCGAAGAGCGCGGGCACAACTGGCGGAGAGTTATATTGAAGATGAAGTTCCGGAGTGGTTGGAACTTCACCAATATCACGGTGATGAAGCAACCTTTAGTGATCACCTCAATACATTACTCACCGGCCATGAGGTCGGGCATCTGTTAGACATTGCCACCGGGACGGGGCGTATGCTTCGACTGGTGGGCCCCTTGGCCGAGAGCGGATTTGGTGTGGATCTGTCCAAAAAAATGGTAGTGGTTGCGCGAGACACCATAGAGAAAGCCGGTCTGACTCACCTTTCTGTGAGGCAGGAAGACATGTACCAGATGCGCTTCGCGGCGAACAGTTTCGATACGGTGACGGTCGACCAAGTACTCTACTTTGCTGACAACCCGAAAGTCTTGTTTCAGGAGGCCACGCGAGTCTTGAAAAAGGGCGGTCGTCTATTGGTCGTGGCTTTTACACCGCACGAGGTGAAGTCGACCACAACGCTACCGGTGAGTGTGGATATGAAGTCGATCATGGGTTGGCTGGTGGGCGAGAATTTGTCGGTTGAGCAAATTGACAAAATTCCTGGCGAAACGTTGGATATAAGCCTTATTCTCGCCAGTAAAACTGGCTAGTGTTTGAGTCCCCATCAGAAGTCAGGGTCAAAAGACCGTCACGCTCAAGGCCCACTATGAAAACCGTCACGAAAGAAAATAGGAGCCACTTCCCTGCCTACGTCTTGAGCGCGAACATACTAAAAAGTGCTCCCTGCCCGCTCTTAAGATCAAATCAGTGGACACGAGAGGCGATAACGACGACCTGGAAAAACGAGAGCAAAGAAGAATTAGTCATGCTTTGGCTGTGGCACAACGGCGAAGTGCGCGAGTTTTACAGGCTCGACCCGATGACTGTCACCAAAACCACCGTACTGCATGGCATGGGAATTATGATCGTGAGTGAGGCCACTCATAGGTGCCTCTACAACCAAGTAATCACCGAAACCGTTGCCCATGATTTCTAAGATCAAAAGCCACGCTGTTATTGGATCTATTTAACCGCAGTTTATTTGAGACACAGATCTTCCGATCGACGCTGTAGAGCCTTAATAAGACGGTCAACTGCCAAGTCTCGCGACCCCAGGCTTTAAAAAATATTGCGAGCACGTTGGCGAACGACAGCGTGCTCTGGGCTCAGCCTCGCGCCTTAACGCACTCATCAAGCCACAGAACCTGAAACCCGTGATCTCGTTTTCTCGACCACAGTTGAGTTAGGTTAAAGTACCTCATCTAGCCGTCAACTCGAGTACACCATGAAATTCTACTACCTTACTATTGCACTGATTGTGACACTCACCAGTTGTGATCAACCCACAGCAACGTCTGCAGAAGATGCTGAGCAACTCTCCGCTGCGGGCTCAGAGCCGACGACTGATCGAGGTATCCACGTTGACACCTACTTCGGAACCGACGTTCCAGACCCCTATCGGTGGCTTGAAGACGACTTAAGTGACGATACCTCAGCCTGGATAAGCCAACAAAACACGAGTACGCGCAGCTTCATTGATGCGATTTCACTCAGAGAGGACGTCAAAAAGACCGTCGCCCGGTTACTCAACTTTGAACGCGAAACGGCTCCGTTTTTTGCGGGTGGGACGCGCTATTTCTACCGAAACTCCGGTTTGCAGAATCAGCGCGTGCTCTTTCGTGAGACTGAGGACTTGGGCGAGCAGGTATTTCTAGATCCGAATACATTCAGCGACGACGGCACGGTCAGCATGTCCGGAGTCAGTTTTTCTGAGGACGGCAGTCGAGTCGCCTATCAACTGTCCGAAGGCGGGAGCGATTGGCGCTCAATTGTGATTCGCGACGTGAAAACTGGAGCGATTCTTGAGCCGCCGTTAGTCGACGTCAAATTCTCGGGTATTGAATGGCTGAGTAACACCGGTTTTTTCTACTCCAGTTATGACAAGCCAGACGGCAGTGAATTGTCAGCTAAAACAGATCAGCACAAGCTTTACTTTCACAGGCTCGGCACACCCCAGAGTAGTGACGAACTCGTCTTTGGTGGGTCCAACGAGGAAAAACACCGATACGTAGGTGCTGATGTCGGCGCAGACGGGCGCTATCTCGTCATCAGTGCGGCCAACTCGACCTCGGGAAACCGATTGTTCGTGAAGGACTTGTCGTCGGGCAATGACGAATTCATTGTTCTCTTTGCCGACGAGTCCGCAGACGGCTCGCTGCTGGAGAGTGACGATAATCTGCTGCTCATTCAAACGAACAAAGATGCGCCGAACGGTCGCGTCATCGCCGTCGACCCTCAGTTGCCGGATCCCGGTCAGTGGATCGATGTCATTCCCGAAGGGGAGTTTGTACTTAACGCGAATTCAGGCGCGGGATTTCTCTTTGCAGAGTACATGGTCGATGCCATCAGTCGTGTCACACAGTTCGACCTTAAAGGTCGNATGATTCGGAACATTGAACTGCCCGATTTAGGAACAGCGTCAGGCTTTAGCGGTGAGAAAGATCAAGAGGCACTCTATTTCACATTCACCAATTACCGCATTGCGCCGGCAATTTTTACACTCGATCCAAAGCGCGGTGAAACAACCCTTTATCGTGCCTCCCAGTCACCCTTTGATGGCAACCGGTTTAAGACCGAACAGGTCTTTTTTAACTCCAAAGACGGCACCCGAATCCCAATGATCATTACCTATGCTAAAGGCACACCTCTGGATGGCACCACACCCACCCTACTCTATGGCTATGGCGGGTTTGATATCAGTATCCGTCCGCGGTTTAGCAGCACCGTTGCGGCATGGCTGGAATTAGGCGGTATTTATGCCGTGCCCAATATCAGAGGCGGTGGCGAGTACGGAAAACGGTGGCACATAGCCGGCACAAAGACCCAAAAGCAAAATGTGTTTGACGACTTCATTGCAGCCGCTGAGTTCCTGATTGATGAAGGCTACACGCGTAAAGAGCGGTTGGCAGTCAGTGGTCGCTCTAACGGCGGATTATTAGTCGGTGCCGTAACAACGCAGCGACCCGATCTCTTTCAAGTTTCTCTACCGGGGGTCGGGGTACTGGATATGCTCCGCTACCACACCTTCACCGCCGGCGCGGGGTGGGCCTATGATTACGGAACATCAGAAGAGAGCGAGGCGATGTTTAACTACCTTTTGAGCTACTCTCCCGTGCACAACACCAAACCGGGGACCGACTACCCCGCAACACTGGTCACCACCGCCGAACGCGATGACCGGGTGGTCCCGGCTCACTCTTATAAGTTTGCAGCGCAGCTGCAGCACGATCATGCCGGGGACTCCCCAATTCTGATTCGCATTGACAGTAACGCCGGTCACGGAGCGGGAACACCCATCGACAAACTCGTGGATCAGTACGCCGACATTTACAGCTTTACGCTCAAAAATATGGGTATCGAGAAGATCGAGTCAGCAAGCGACGCCCTCTGAGCACCCGGACACTCGCGAGGAAGGTCTGAATGGAGTGGTTTGTTGAACATTGGATCGCCAGCAGCTTACTGACCGCCTATGTGGTGGTGCTGCTGCACAATGCCTACCTGGGAAGCAAAGCGGCCACTGGAGTCGCAGGCTATTATGTCGGCAATCGCGAGATGGGCGGTACGGTCGTTGGCATCTCATTTTTCGCCACCTTCGCGTCCACCAACACCTTTATCGGACACGCGGGGAAAGGCTACGAGTACGGAGTCGCTTGGTTCACCCTGGCCATTTTGCTCATTATTTTCTGCTGGGTCTCTTGGCGTTGGATCGGTCCTCCACTGAGGCGCTTTGCGGCCGAATGGGACGCACTCACTATCCCTGACTATATCCGCGGTCGAATACTAGGCGACGAGCCCAAGGATGACAGACACCCCCTGCTCTTGCTGTCTGCCGCTGTCATTGTATTTGCCAGCCTTTTATACCTCCTCGCAATTTTTAAAGGCGCTGGGCATCTGTTTCAGATTTTTCTTGGTGTGCCCTATGAGGTCGCCGTTGGTCTGACCCTCGTGGTCGTAGTGCTCTACACCTCGATTGGTGGGTTTGTCTCTGTCATCAGAACAGATGCCATACAGGGCGTAATGATGCTCCTTGGGGCGATGACAATTTTTTACTTTGTGACCCGCGCCGCAGGGGGTATCAGCGCAGTCGGTCAACTCATGGAACGACCCAGCAAGCAGCATCTATTCGACCTCAACGGTGCTGTACCCTTCGCGGTTCTTCTCGGCGTTTCATTGTCAGGCGCGCTCAAGCTGATCGTCGATCCTCGCCAGCTTTCGCGCTTTTATGGACTCCAGAATGACGCAGAAGTCAGGCGAGGTAAGTGGATTGCCGTCGTTGGACTGACGATTATTCTCGCGTGTATGTTCCCGATTGGACTCTATGCGCATCTTTTGCTCGACAATGTGTCAGACACCGACCTCATCGTTCCTACGCTGGTAAACGACGCAGCCATTTTCCCTTTTTGGGTGACTGACCTCTTAATCGTTTCAATCGTATCCGCCGCCATGTCTTCGATGGACAGCGTGTTATTAGTCGCGTCCTCGACCCTCTACAAAAATATTATTGCGCCATTTAGAGTCGTAAAAAATGAGGTCACCTCGTCGCGTCTTGCCGTCGTGGGCTTTGCCTGTGCCGCCGCGCTGATGGCCTTGAATCCGCCGGGGGACATTGTCGGAATTACTATCTTTTCGGGGAGCCTCTACGCGATCTGTTTTTTCCCACCGGTGGTGTTTGGACTTTATGGTCGGGTGGCCTCACCGAGTGCCACCCTCCTGGCCATGCTTTTCGGGATGACTGTTCTCATAGGCTGGATAAGCCTTGGGCTGAGCAGTCAACTGCACGAGGTCTTTCCCGCACTGTTCACCTCTTGCGCCATTTACTGGCTGAACTCAAGCCGGCAGCCCCTCTGACACGATCTTAAATCACTGCACCGTCTTTAATCTCGCGCTACACTGACGGCGTCAAACGGCGACTAGGTCTGCGTGAATAACAACCTCCAACAACAGTTAAGAGATCTCCCCTCGGTGAGTGCACTCNTTGATGAGCTGACCGCTGAAGTCCTCCAGTGGGGGCANACGGCCGTTACTGCCACCGCACGCGCGGAACTCAGCCGGGTGCGCACAGCGCTNCAATCGCAAAAGCATCCTCCTGTTTCACGCGAGTCCATTGCACTGTCCATTAGAGATCAACTGACTCAAACGGCGACACCGTCTTTAATCTCTGTTTTCAATCTCACCGGTGTCGTTCTGCACAGCAACCTCGGGCGGGCGCAGTTGGCTGAGGCCGCACTCCGGGCAATCACGGCGGTCGCAAGCCATGCGAGCAATTTAGAATACGATCTTGAGGCGGGCGCGCGAGGCGACCGAGATCACCACATCGAGGCAGTTATTTGCGCGCTCACCGGCGCACAAGCCGCGACGGTCGTTAATAACAATGCAGCCGCTGTGCTGCTCGTCCTCAACACGCTTGCGCTTGGTAAAAAGGTGCCCGTATCTCGCGGTGAGCTGGTTGAAATTGGCGGTTCGTTTCGAGTTCCCGACATCATGACCCGTTCAGGATCCTCGCTCGTCGAGGTGGGCACGACCAACCGCACCCATTTGAAGGACTACGCGGAGGCCATTGACGATCAGACAGCCCTCCTGATGCGCGTGCACACCAGTAACTACAGAATTGAAGGCTTCACTAATATTGTGTCGGAGCGCGCTTTGGCAGCGCTTGCCAAAGAGCACGACATTCCGTTTGTTGTCGACATGGGTTGCGGTAACTTGATCGATCTTAAGGCTTACGGCCTACCGCACGAACCGACTGTTCAGCAAACTTTAAGTCACGGTGCAGACTTGGCGCTCTTTAGTGCTGACAAGCTACTCGGTGGTCCTCAAGCAGGGCTGATTGTGGGCCGCTCTGACTTGATCCAGAGCATTAAACGCAACCCATTAAAGCGTGCTCTGCGCTGTGACAAAATGACGCTGGCGGCCTTGGAGGCCACACTGCGGCTCTATCAGAACCCGGAGGACCTCACAAAAACACTTCCTACACTGAGACTGCTCACGCGCAATCAGAACGACGTTCGCGAGCAAGCTCTGCGACTTTTAGGGCCTGTCGCCGAAGTCCTTGGGAAACATTATCGGGTCACTATTGATGACGTTAATAGTCAAATTGGCAGTGGCTCGTTGCCCGTGGAAGTAATTCCCAGTGCAGCGCTGAGTATCCGCTGTGTAAACGGTGCAGACGCGCCGCTGCGCAGTCTGTTCGAGCAGCTACGCACACTACCCAGACCGGTGATAGGACGCCTTAGCAACGGCGCGCTACTGCTCGATTTGCGCTGTCTTGAACCTACCGATGAGGACCAGTTCCTTGAGCAAATCGCTGAGCTGTCACTTTGATCGTTGCCACAGCGGGCCACGTCGATCACGGCAAAACCTCACTGGTCAAAGCGCTGACCGGCGTCGATACCGATACGCTTGCTGAGGAAAAAACGCGCGGTCTTTCTATTAATCTGGGCTACGCGTACGTGCCATCGGACCATCAAGAGACCCTCGGATTCATTGACGTACCCGGTCACCAGCGGTTCATCAATAATATGATTGCAGGCGTATCAGGCATTGACCGCGCCCTACTGGTCGTTGCCGCTGATGACGGCCCGATGCCACAAACACTGGAGCACCTCGACGTACTTGCTTTGCTCGGCATCGGCCAGCTGGATCTTGTCATCACGAAAGTAGATCGTTGTGAAAAGGCGCGAGCAGAACAGGTCGCTGACCAGACTCAGGCGCTGGTGACTCAGCGTTTGGGCACTCGCGCCGACGTCTTTTATGTGTCGAGTGTGACCGGCGATGGGATTGAAGCACTGCGACAACACCTCAAAAAGGCGGTACCTCGTCGACACACGGGGATCGATCAGCAAGGGTTTCGTCTGTCGATTGACCGTCGCTTTCACGTAAAAGGTGCCGGTATTGTCGTGACTGGAACTGCGAGTGCGGGTCAGGTCGCGCTCGGAGAAACGTTAACACTACTGCCCCAAGGCGCACAGGTCCGCGTGCGGGACTTGCGTGCTAACGATCAAGTCACTGACCGTGCTCAAACCGGACAACGCGTCGCGCTTTGTGTGACAGGCAAGGTGCAGCTGGAAGACATTGAGCGGGGTCACTGCCTGATGGACCCAACCTTGGCGTGTCCTTCACAGCGTGTCGATGCCGAGGTGTCTATTTTGGCCCACTCGCCACATGGCCTCAAACACCTAACGCCCGTTAAGGTCTATATTGGCGCACAACGTCTTAGCGCCCGGATAGCGCTCATTGATCATGCAGGGAGCACACTTCAGCCGGGGAACAAAAGCCTCGTGCAGCTCATCTTCGACAGCTCAGTAAGCACTTTCACGGGCGAGCGCTTTCTGATTCGAGATGACTCGGAATCAATTAACTTGGGCGGAGGCCGAGTGCTCGATCCGTGGGGCCCGAAGTACGGAAAGTCCAAGCCTGGGCGAGTGCAGTGGCTCAGTGCATTGAAGGCTGAGAACGCAGAAGAGGCGCTTCAGCGCCTTGTACTCGAGCATCCGTGTGTGGACTGGCGTTACCTCGCAAGCTGTTACAACCAAAAACCAGACGCCCCCCTACCCACTCTTGCAAAAGGGCTCATCAGTTTCACTAAGGATGGCGCCATCTGGGTGGCCACAGCGACATCACTCGCAAACACGCATCAGGCCATTCTTAATGAGGTCGAACAAGACCAGAAGACGCAAGTCCAGACGCATGGCTTGCCCAAACCACAGCTCGTTTTACAAGCCGCTCGCAAGACCCATGTGGCGCTTGTGGAAGCCGTGCTTGAGGTTCTGTTGAAAGACGGAACACTCGCACTCGCAGACGGTCGTATCGTCTCTGCGCAGTCAATCAACAGATCTGATCCAACGACTGCACACTGGCTAGCAATGCGCGATGAGCTTAAAAAGGCAGGGTTAGAGGTGCCGGTTCTCTCAGACCTGCGGTCGCGAATCGGATTAACTGAACTTGAGCTCAAGATTGCAATCAAGCACGGGATGTCTAGCACAGAACTTCACCGAATTAACGCGACGCGGTACGCCATGGCTGACACGCTACGGCACATTTCAACCGGCATTATTGCCCTCGCAGGCGATGCTCCGTTCACCGTCGCCGAGGTCAAAGAGCACTTTGCCATTGGCCGAAAATTAACCATTGAGTTACTCGAGTTCCTTGACAGTATTAACGTCACCCAACGCAACGGAAACGCTCGGGTTATTTCCAACGCAAAGGTAATCAAACAGCGGTTTGGTGATTAAATTTTTCGGAAGAGCGACGTCCCCGGTGGGGCGCCTGGCCTTCAAAACCAGTGAGGTGCTGACAAGGCGCCTGGTGGGTTCGACTCCTACCTCTTCCGCCACTCTTACGTTTTGTGAGTGATGAGGCTCGCAAGATACGGAGGACCCCATTACCCATAAGTGGCGCCCGCTGAAAGTGGGCGCCTCAAGTGGTTACGTTACTGGGGCATTGTCGGAATGCGCCCAGGGGTCCACGGCGCACCGCTGCGCTCCATAGACGACTCAAGTGCAGCTGTTTCAGTCGCCAAAGCGTCTAACTCACTCAGCGCCAGTGAAAACTCTTCAGTCGCAACTTGGTAAGAGTCACGGAAATTCTGACCCACTGCTGATTGTGAATTCACCACGGTGCCGTAAATCGATGAGACTCGCGACGCGATTCCCAATGGCGTGGGCTCATTGCGGCTACTGACTGAACGATCACCATTGAAACGGATACCCAGGTCTGACAAGCGCGCCTCAAGTGACGTCACAGTCTTTCGATCCTCTGCCGTCATTCCTGGGGTCACCCGAATAGTGGCCCGAATGTGCGCTAGGCGGTTTCGCAACTCATCCATTGCTTTTACGCTCCCGCGAACCGCTCTTTGAAGCGACGCCACCTCGAGCTGAAAGACTTGTAATGCGCGGCGGTCCGTCGTGATTTCGTCACTCCCAGAGAGTGCTTTCACACTAAACGACCGCGCTCTGCCGGTTTCTACAAGTACGCCATCACGCTCAATGGCCAGTCGAGCACTGTACTTCCCAGGAAGCACCAAGGGTCCTAACGGGTCGCTCATCCAATAAGGTCGGCTTCCCCCTGACGTGATACTCACGGGCTCGGGTGCAGGCAGACGAAGATCCCATGCCGTTTGGTGAAGACCCGCACTCGACTTAGCCGTTACTTGGCGAATAAGCCTCCCCTCTGCGTCTCGAATCATCAAATACACCGCAGGCTTTAGTTCCCTGTCTTCAGCGCGCAGCGCATCCCATGACGGGTATGGCGTATCGCCGCCCTCTGACGCAATGGCCCGCTCTGCTTTACGCCGTATCTCCTTACGTGACTCCAGACCGTCGCGAACGAAATACCTCAGCACAGCGCCAAAATCAGGATTTGGTGCAGTGAAAAAGGCGTTACCGATCGACCCTTTCTCAGAGCCGCCCCAACGATCTCCCTCTACGAAAAGCCAGGGATCACGAGGTGCAAATAAATGAAATTCCTCCAGTGAACTGACTTCGGTTCGCAGCGGCGTGTAGTCATCGACCACATAAATACCGCGCCCAAAAGTCCCGACGACTAAATCGTTTTCGCGCCGCTGAATTTCAATGTCTCTCACCGCTATGGTGGGCAGATTACGTTTCATCTGACTCCAGGTCTTACCGCCATTTTGAGTGACNAATACGCCGTCTTCAGTGCCTAAGAATAGTAAGTTGGGATCGATGTGATCCTCCGCAATCGTGTGTGCAAAACCCCGCATCGGCAAATTACCTGCAATCGATTTCCAGGTCCGACCTTTGTTGGTCGACTTCAACACATAGGGCCTCTGATCACCGCGCTTATGATTCTCCATTACGGCGTACACGGTATTTTCGTCATGGAGTGAGGCCTGAACGTCGTCAACGTACGTCATGTCTGGCACGCCAGAAAATCTCGTCGTTTGCGTCCAAGTCTCGCCCCCATCCTCCGTGATATTGATTACCCCATCATCAGTCCCAACGTAAATGAGGCCCTCCTGGAGCTCACTCTCACTGATCATGATGGCGCTGCCAAACATCGACGTTGAGTCGTTTTTGGCAATGGAATCGACGCCCCAGACGCGACCCATGACCTCGAGCGTGTTGCGATCGATCTGACGCGTTAAGTCCGGGCTCACCTTGCGCCAACTGTCGCCGCGATCGTCCGAACGGAATAAATACTCTGCTGCGTAGTACAGCCGCTTAGAGTCATGTGGACTGACCAGTAGTGGCGTATTCCAATTCCACTTGTACTTGTTCTCGCCTTTTTCGGGATGAGGGACGATATACACTCGCTCCTGCGTGCTGCGGTCGTAGCGCGCTAGCCCACCGTACTGGTATTGCGCGTACACAATGTTTGGATCTTCCGGGTCAAACTGCGGTTCGTACCCATCACCGCCTAAGACCACGTTCCAGTCGGAGTTGGTAATGCCGTGCACGTTTGTCGTGCGCGAGGGACCGCAAAGAGTGTTGTTGTCCTGAGTGCCACCACAGACGTTGTAGAACGGTTCAACGTAATCGGGTTGTATACGGTAAAACTGGGTGATGGATAGATTACGCAGGTGACGCCAAGTGCTGCCACGATCCCAACTTTCGTAAATACCACCGTCACCACCAATGTAGAGGTGCTCAGTATTATTAGGGTCAATCCATAGGGCGTGGTCGTCGACATGTCGCCACTGACTTGAAAGCGCGGCGAACGATTTACCACCATCCTCCGACTTCATCGTAAACGTATTTAGTGCATAGAGCCGATCTGAGTTTTTCGGATCAACAATGATTTCATTGTAATATTGTGGACTGGAGGTCATGTATGACGACCGCTTTTCCCACGTCCCACCAAAATCAGTAGATCGGTAAACCCCTTGCTCATCATCATTCGCTTCGATGATGGCGTACAACATGTCAGGGTCGCTCGCTGCGCCCGCAAGACCAATTCGTCCCATGTCATCAGACGGAAGGCCTGCTTTGACCTCCAACCAAGATTCGCCTCTGTCAGTCGATTTATAGATACCGCTTCCAGGACCACCATTGATGAGCACCCAAACGTGCCGGCGTCGCTGGTAACTCGAGGCAACGATGACATCAGGGTTGCGCGGATCAACAACGAATTCATTAACACCCGTATGCTCGTCAATATCGAGAATCAGATCCCATGTTGTGCCGCCGTCAGTGGTTCTGTAGAGCCCCCGCTCGCCACCGTCACTCCACAGCGGCCCCTGAGAGGCAACCAGCACCTCGTCGGAATCGTTCGGATTGATCCAGATTTGGCTGATGTGACCCGAGGCTTTGAGACCCACATTTTCCCATGACTGACCGCCGTTCACCGACTTATAAACACCGGTACCCGCCGCCACACTGCGCTGTGCATTATTCTCGCCCGTACCCACCCAAATCGTATCGCTGTCATTAGGATCTAATTCGACAACACCGATCGCGTAGGCGTCTTCATTATCAAAAATCGGCTCCCACGTCGTACCACCGTTAGTGGTTCTAAACACGTTACCCGACGAGATACCGGCGATAAATGCCTGACTACCCTCAGGGTAAAAGGCGAAGTCTGATATCCGCCCGGACATTAAGGCAGGCCCTATATGCCTCATGGGCAGGCCGGCGAGCGGATTGTTTTTTGCACCATCGTCCGCACTTGAGACAGGCGCATAGGTGGTCAAAACGAGTAAGCTTGCTGCAAATAAGCGTTGTACGAGCGTCATAGCATTCCCCTACTGAATTCATGGGCGACGGTGGCACAGAGCAATGCGAAAAAGAGGCGCTCATTCGGTGTGCCCAACGTGTGCCCTCACTCTACAATAAAAGCGCCTTGATATTGAACGCGCATAAGGTCCCACCGCTCTTATGACAGCGACCGTTAATGCAACTTGTGGGGGTTTCGTTCGCGATGCGTGTAGAGCAGACCCACCTGTCCCTCGCTAAGCGTCAAAAATTCGCAACGGATCGCGCGCGAGCGAAGGTCTAAATAAGGCTAGGTAGTCACCGAGCGCCATAAAAATATCAATAGACCTTTCGTTCGTCCGCAGGTTGCTCTAGCTTGTGTGCCTGAATTTTACCGAGGAGAGCGCAAGTGCAATTTGATGACGTAGTAATGGGACGCCGCAGTATTCGAGGTTATAAAAATGAACCCGTCTCAAAGGCATTGATTCAAGAAGTATTGGCCTTAGCCATGCGTTCACCGTCATCCATGAACACGCAGCCTTGGAACTTCACCGTAGTGTCTGGAGAGCCATTAGATCTGATCCGCGCAGGTAATACCGAGCGAAATCTTGCAGGCGTGCCGCACTCACGGGAGTTTCGGATCGGTACGGCCTTCGCGGGGCAACACAGAGACCGTCAGGTAGGCGTCGCGAAACAGTTATTTGCGGCCATGGATATTGCGCGTGAGGACACAGAGAAACGGCAGGATTGGGTACTGCGCGGATTTAGGCAGTTTGATGCACCTGTGTGCGTCATCATTACCTACGACGCCGTGCTCGCAGACAGCGACGATACAGCGTTTGACTGTGGCGCGGTCACGACGGCGCTGGTCAATGCCGCATGGTCCAGAGGATTGGGTGCCGTGATTAATAGCCAAGGAATTATGCAGTCCCCGGTGGTACGCGAACACGCCAAGATTGCCGAAGATCAGGTCATTATGAAGGCTGTAGCCTTGGGCTGGCCAGACGAGACTTTTCCCGCTAATGCTGTTATTTCACATCGTAAAAGTGTCGAAGAAGCCGCCACCTTTTTGGGGTTTAGTGATTAAGCTCAACACAGAGACCGGCACCTCAACCGAGGTACCGCCTCGCTCGTGCCACACGGCCGTCAGAAGCGAACCCCGCATTGATTCTAGACGACTAAAAGATCGACATCGCGGGGCTCGTAATTGGGGCTCTTAGCTACTGGTTGATGCTCTTCGCTGCCAGTACCATCGATTTTGGCGCTCACGCCGATGACGTTTTAGTCTTGCGGCANTGGTGNTGTTGTTTCTTTGAGTTGCTTCAATCCCGGTGGGAACGGCGTATTNAGAAAAGTGCCGACCCAGTGGAGCCATATGACCACCAATAAGTCACCGTGGGTCAT
>JGI26086J50260_1001419_pt1 | contig 14044 bp, 8 predicted proteins | sample SaaInl3SG_22_DNA_FD_50260 | JGI IMG/M metagenome (IMG submission 50260)
TCACCTAGCGCAAGAAAGCTTTGCTTTACCTTCTCCTTATGGCAGGAGGTGAGTAGGAGTCCAATTAGTATGGAAAGAAATAAATTGTTATTCAAAATGATTTTTTAGTATCTAAACAAAAATAGAAATTTAGATAGGAATCATAATATTAAGATTGATTATCTTGTTNAATTAAAAAACAATATGCGGTATCTTTTTATAACCCTATTTTCAATATGGATCTGTAATGCTCAGTTATCAATCACAACTATAAAATTACCTTCTCTCCTTGAGGAAACTTCGGGTCTAGAGCTGGTTGGGGATAATCTGATGACAATAAATGATTCTGGTGACAAACCAGTTTTGTATATTTTTTCCAAAGAAGGAAAGCTTATTAAAAGTATCCGATATTATGAATTTAAAAACAAAGATTGGGAAGATTTAGCCGCGGATGACGAGTTTTATTACATAGCCGACACGGGAAATAATTACGCTACCAGAGAAAATTTAAAAATTCATATAGTTGATAAAAATTTTGATCCAAAAGGGACCATCCGAATTCGTTATGAAGCTCAAAAAANATTTTCTAAAGAAATACGAAATGCCTACGATGCTGAGGCTTTAGCTTCTGTAGGTGATCATTTGGTGATCTTTTCAAAAAACAGACTTTCACTTCAATCAGAGATCTATTCTTTTCCCAAAACGGAAGGGATATATAGTCTTATCCCCGATGCTATAATTGATACCGAATCATTGATTACTGCAGCGGATTACAATTCTGAGTTTGATCTGATGGTTCTCACAGGTTATGATTTTAATGGATTACAATTTTTCTATACCATTGAGAATTTTGTTTTAAATGGTTACGATAACATTGATTTAAAGCGTTATTTAATTCCTGTAAAACCTGCACAAATTGAAGCGGTCAAAATAATTAATAATTCAGAGTTCTGGATCACTTCAGAAAGTGAGTTAAAAGGAGCGCCCCGTTTATTTCATTTAAAATTAGACCGGTCAAAATAGCTTAAAAAAGCAACAAATATAACGACATGAAAAATCCGATACTTTTATTACTTGTATTCGCACTAAGTAGTTCATTTACACAAAGCCAAAAAAGAAAAAAATCTCAGAAAGACACAGCAGAAAAGTTAGTAACCTACAACAATCTTGATTGGAGAAATATTGGTCCTTTTCGAGGCGGACGCAGTGTTGCTTCTGAGGGGGTTCTAAAAGAGCCCTCCACTTTTTATATGGGAACAACTGGTGGCGGAGTATGGAAGACTCAAGATTTCGGTCAGAACTGGAAAAATATTTCAGACGGTTTTTTTAAAACAGGTACTGTAGGAGCAATAGCAGTTTCTGAAAGTGACCCTAATGTTGTAATTGTTGGAATGGGAGAGCATGCAGCTAGAGGAGTAATGACATCAATGGGAGATGGAGTATATAAGTCTGAAGATGCAGGATCTACCTGGACTCATATAGGTTTAGATAATTCAAGGCATATTGCAAATGTTGAAATTCACCCTACGAATCCAAACCTAATATACATTGCTGTTCAAGGGGCNCAATATGGGCCAAGTCAGGATCGAGGAATTTATAGGTCTAAAAACGGAGGAGAGACTTGGGAAAAAGTATTATATGTATCAAATACATCTGGGGCAGCATCTTTGAGTATGGATAAAAATAATCCTCGAATTTTATATGCTGCAATGTGGGATCATGAACGTTCTCCTTGGCAAATGAAATCAGGAGGGGAAAAGTCTGGACTCTATAAATCTACAGATGGAGGGGACAACTGGACTTTATTAGAAGAGGGTTTACCAGCTGTTTTTGGAAAAGCAGGAATCTCAGTTTCAAGAGCGAATTCCAATTTGGTCTTTGCTAATATTGAAGCAGAAGGAGAAGCTGCGGGAGTTTATCGCTCCGAGGACGGAGGAACTTCATGGAAGCAGGTCAATAAAAACCGTATCGCTGTGGCAAGGTCTTGGTATTATATGGAAGTGTTTGCTGATCCACAAGATGAAAATGTAGTATATGTATTGAATGCTCCAGTTTTAAAATCTATTGATCGTGGAAAAACATTCCAACCCCTACCCACACCTCACGGAGACAATCACCATCTTTGGATTCATCCAGAAAACAATAAAATCATGATCAACTCTAACGATGGGGGAGCCAATGTTTCTTCTAACGGTGGAAAAAGTTGGAGTACTCAACAAAATCAACCTACAGCTCAGTTTTATAGAGTTATTGCAGATGCTCAAGTACCCTACCATGTATACGGTGGGCAACAAGATAATTCTGCTATAGGGATTAAAAGTAGAGATCAAGACAGTGGAATCGATTGGAAAGATTGGTATTCGGTATCAGGATGTGAAAGTGCTTTTTTAGCTTTTGATCGCAATAATCCTCAAATGGTTTTTGGAGGGTGTTATCAAGGAATTATTGAGCGTTGGCATCGAGCTACACAGACTTCTAAAGAGATAAAAGAATACCCAGAATTAGCTTTAGGAAATGCGCCAGAATCTTTTAAATATCGGTTTAATTGGAACGCACCCATCATCAGTGCACCTTCTGATCCCAAAACGATTTATCATGCTGGAAATGTTGTTTTTAAGACGCAAAATGGAGGAATTGATTGGGAAGTGATCAGTCCTGATTTAACAAGAAATAACAAAGAGCAACAAGTGGCTGGTGGAATTCCTTTTACAAATGAAGCCGCTGGAGGAGAAAACTACAACACACTCATGAGCTTGATGACTTCTCCTCATGATCCAAATGTTCTCTGGGCAGGAAGTGATGATGGATTACTTCATCTGACACGAGATGGAGGGAAAACGTGGATGAATGTGACCCCTAAAGACAGTAAAGAAGGAATTTTTAATGCCATAGAAGTTTCTCCTCATAATCCTTCTAAAGCTTATGCTGTATTGATGCGATATAAGTTTATGGATTTAACACCCTACATCTATAAAACTGAGGATTTTGGAGCTCATTGGGAGTTAATTACCGAAGGAATTGAAGGAGCACATAATTTTGCGAGAGTGGTTCGAGCAGATCCAAAAGTTTCAGGTTTATTATATGCAGGAACAGAAACAGGGTTTTATGTTTCGTATAACGACGGTTTATTTTGGGAAGCGTTTCAAAGTAACTTACCTGTTGTTCCAATCAATGATTTATTTATTCAAGACAACGATCTAATTGCTGCTACTGCTGGACGATCTTTTTGGATATTGGACGATTTGAGCTCTTTGCAGCAGCGTCCAAAAGGTGACGAAATACATTTGGCAACACCAAAACCAAGTTATAGATTGACATCTGGAAAGACCCCAAAAAATTCATCTCAAGGAACAAATCCAATGAGTGGAGTTTATCTAGATTATTATCTGCCTAAAATTCACGATTCCTTAGAGGTACAATTATCCATTTTGCAAAATGATAAAATTATTAGAACCTATTCTTCAAAAAAGGATACTGACTTTAAATCTTGGCCAGGAGGCCCCTCACTTGATCAAACTCTTCCTCACAAGGAAGGATACAATCGGGTTTACTGGGATTTTAGAAGATCTATGCTCCCAAGTGTTGATAATGTATTTGTTTATGGTTCGTATTCTGGGAGTAGAGTAGCACCGGGTAATTTTAAAGCTCGTTTAAGTTATGGTACTGAGAGTAAGGAGGTAACAATTCAAGTTTTACCCAATCCCAATTTAGAATACAGTGAATCAGACTTTGAAGAACAACAAACGCTATTGCTAAACATTGAAGGAGCAATAAAAAATATCCATCATGCAGTTTCTCAGATGAGAACTGTACAAGAACAACTGGATCATTACACCCGATTATTAGAGGACAATGAAACTTTTGATACTCTCTATGATCAAGCACTTGCTATTCAAAAACAATTGAAGGAATGGGAGCTTAATTTGATTCAACCAGATCAGAAAACCTTTCAGGATGTGATAAATTTCAACAATAAACTGAATGCAGAATTGATGTATTTAAAGGATTTCGTAGACGCTGAAGACCCAATTGTAACTCAAGGAGCTAAAACGCGATCTCTAGATCTTTTAGCCCAATGGGAAATACAAGAAAAGGAATTGTACCAAATCATTAATGAAGCGTTTAACTCATTTGAATCAAACTATCGTAGTTCCGAAGCTCCAATTTTGAAATTTGATTTAGGAAAAGATAATTAGAGACCAATTAAGTATTGAAATTTCAAGAAAATTTGAGTTTGATCCACTCTAAAAGGTGAGTAAAACTCATCGTTGTAGTCTGAAATAGAATTTTGATTTCCCCCTATATAAAATACAGTGGCGGGGTTTGGATTCCATTGCATTAGAGGTTGGATAAAAAAGCGATCTGCAAAAGAGTTGTACTCAGAAACGATACGAATACTGAAAAAATTATTAAACTGATAACGTGCAGAAAATCGTGAAATAGCCCCTTTGAAATATTCTTCTTGGGTATTTAAATCTACCAATTTAGCGTACCGAATTGAAGGAGATAGATTGATTTTATTTCCCAATTGAAAGCTGGGCATAATAAAAAAAGTAAATTCTCGACCTACGTCAGGATTTTCCTCATTGTAGGCTAAATCTTTACCAAACGTAGATCGAATCATAAGCGAAAAGGATTCGCTAGGATTACTCTGAATATTCAATTCGCTTTTCCCAAGATTACGATAATCACGACCGAGATAATTTTTAAAAACATCCCAATCATAAGTATACTCAATAGTAGTGTTCAAAAAGGTTTTTACACTAAAGATTCCATCTAAACTAATTGCTTTTAAATAATTCTGAAAAGTATAATTTAAATCAGCTTTGGTGCCAATACTGAAAAATTGCAATCCTTTTTTATTAATAAAATTCTGATATTCGTGAAAAAATGTTCCCCAACGGCGATTATTTTTTACCACAAATCCAACATTTGCTTGGTATTCCGGGGTAATGTTTCGGTAGTATATATAGGATTTCCAATGTTCCGTATTTCGATATAATTGAAAATAGAAAGCACTACCACCAAACTTTTCTTTGTTTAGAGCTACAGATCTTCCTAAAATAGCATCCTGACTATCTATCCAATTAGCTTCAGGCTCTTGATTGAAGTTAGCAAGTAGTTCGTAGGTTAACCTCCAGTTTTTTGAGATTAAAAACCAACCGTCTGTTCCGAATAAGTTTCCATAGCCTCCTTCTTTGTAGTAACGATTTGTGGTGACTAATCCCAATCGCGTATTTTTATTTACCAATCGTTGATACCTCAATACATTAACAAAGGATTCTCCTCCTTGTCCTATATAAGAACGGTCTTCTCCTGCAATTTGATAAGGGGAGTTTTGATCCAATGCAGTTAAAAAATAAAGTCTAGATTTTTTAGCTTGACTTAATAACTTAGAAGAGACCAAGGGGTTATTTATTGATCGGGAATAAAATGCACCATCAGTAAAATTTACAATATCTGTTCCTCTATTAAAAAAAGGTCTCCTTTCAGGATATTCTAATGCAAAAGAGGAATTCACATCTATTTGTGTTACGTCAGCTTCTACTTGAGAAAAATCAGGATTAATGGTAATTTCAAGACCACTATTTTTACTTAGATCCAGGTTTAAACCGAGTCCAAGATTGGGTTTAAATTTATCGTAATTAACGGGTGTATTTATTGAAGGTCTTTTACCGCTTAGATTCCCTGAAACATAGGGTAAGAGTTCGATTCGTTTTTCAATTGTTATGTCGTTTAAAATAAGAACTTCACTTGTCTGACAAACTTGACATGGATTATTTCGATCAAAGGTTTGGTTCTGTACTTCAATTTCTACATTTTTTTCATTAAAATATTTTCTTGCTAAACTAAAATGCCATTTTTGGTCTTCTCCATTGGGAAAAGGCAGTGAAGAAAAAGGGATTTTGTATTCAACCTGAAAGCCATCTGAAACAATTGAGCCAGCAGTTTCAAAATCCATATTAAAGCTACCGTCATATCGTTGGTCGTCGGTTAAGGCATTAATTGCTCGAACGTCAAATTGGCTTCCGAAAGGATTTGATACAAGAATATAGTTGTTACGACCATCGGCATAGGTATCAAAGCGAACGGTTACGATATCATCCTGACGGTACATGGCAAAATCATCTCTGGAACGTACTGAAGCCCTTACATTGGTGGGATCATCAAAGGCATGAAAGCCAATATATAAATCAGTTGCTGTATACGTAATGTAGGCGGTAGTTTTCTTCTTTGAAGGACTATTATTCCCTGGATTTATTTCAAAGTTTAATTCTATTGGAGTAGCATTTTCCCATTCATTTGGGGAAAGTTTTCCATCAATTATAATCTCAGAATTATTAAGTTTTTTGGGTTGGTATTCATTCTGGCTAAGACTTAGTTGAAAGCTAAAGATTGTAAGAATAAAAACTTTTAAAAAGTCCGTTTTTTTCATAAAAACCCAAATTAATCATCAAATATAAGTAAGCAATTTCTTAGTAATGCGAAAAAATAGGAATAGTAACAATTTTTAATAAAAAGTTTTCGTATTCTCGTAGCATAAAACCACTTATGGAAACTGATAAAAAATTAATTGGTAATCAAGAATGGTGTTCTTTTAAATCTATAAATATTCCTTTAATTAAAGCAAGAATAGATTCAGGAGCAAAGACATCCTCTATTCAGTCTACTAATATCAAACGATTTAAAAAAGGGAAGGACCTTTGGGTTTCTTTTGATGTCAATCCCATTCAAGACAACCTCAGCATAGTTTTGCGATGTGAATCTAAAGTTATAGATGTTAGAATTGTGAAAAGTTCTTCTGGAATTACAGACAAACGCTATGTTATTAGAGAATTTGTGACTATCGGAGAGGATTCTTTTGAAATGGAACTCACTCTGGCAAACCGAGATGGGATGGATTTTAGAATGCTCTTGGGAAGAGAAGCAATGGAAAATCGTTTTTTGGTAGACCCTTCAAAACGATTTTTATCCGGTTCTGTTTCACAAGAAGATATCGATAAGTGTTATAGTCATTTACTTCATGAAAAGTCAGGATTAAGTATTGGGTTACTCGCTACAGACAAGTCATTGTATAGCAACAAACGTTTGATAGAGGCAGGAAAGGCAAGGGGTCATGAAATGTATTTTTATAACATACAACAATGTTATATGCGTTTAGATACAGTCACCCCNGAGGTGCGCTATCGAGGAGGAAGTATTATTCAGGATTTGGACGCCATTATNCCAAGAATTAGACCCAGTATGACATTTTANGGNTGTGCACTTCTCCGACAATTTAACTCGATTGGAACGTATTGTTTAAACTCTGATACCGCCATANCACAATCAAGGGACAAGCTTTATTCAAGTCAACTTTTTTCGGGNAATGATATTCAAATTCCNATTACTGGATTCGCTAAATCACCTCTAGATACAAAAGATTTGATCAGTATGGTAGGAGGNTCACCTTTAGTGATTAAATTGTTGCAAAGTGCTCAAGGGAAAGGAGTGGTTTCTGCNGAAACAGATAAGGCCGCAGAAAGTGTAATCAACGCCTTTAAAAGTCTTCAAGCAAACATACTTGTACAGGAATTTATAAAAGAGGCAGCAGGAAAAGATTTACGTTGTTTCGTTGTCAACGGGAAGGTGGTAGCATCCATAGAGCGGACAGCACCAAAAGGGGAGTTCCGTTCCAATATTCACATGGGAGGCACTGCCAAAAAAGTAAAAATTTCACTCGAAGAAAAAAGACTAGCAGTTAAGGCTGCCAAAATCTTAAATCTTGCAGTAGCGGGAGTAGATATTATTCGTTCCAACAAAGGACCGCTCTTATTAGAAGTAAATTCTTCTCCAGGACTTGAAGGGATTGAAACTGCAACAGGGAAAGATATTGCCAATGAAATGATCATTGCCATAGAAAAAAAGTTAAAGTTTAAACGAACATAGTGAATAGCACAAGGCAGATTCTTTTTTTATGATTGACAGAAAAATAGCCTTTCGAATTCGAAAAACACATCGTTATTTAGGATTGCTCATCGGAATTCAATTTTTAGCATGGACTATTTCTGGATTATATTTTAGTTGGACGGATATTGATGAAATTCACGGAGATTTATTTCTAAATCCAAACAGGAAAGCTGAAAGTTTTCAGAATCTTCTTCCTCTAGACAGTATTCCACAGTCCATTGAAACAATTCAGCTGGTGTCCCTGGATTTACAACCATATTATTGGATAAACAAGAGTCGGTTGTACCATGCTCGGACTGGAGCTATAAAGGAACAGATTTCAGATTCTGAAGCGATTAGAGTAGCCCAAAAGTATTTGATTGATGGTCTAAAAGTGAAGAAAATTGAACTCATTCAAGAAACTGATTCACATCACGAGTATAGAGGAGGCTCCTTGCCTGCTTATGCAATTCATTACGATCATCCTGATTTATTAGTAGCCTATATAGATGCGAGAAGCGGAATGTTCCATAAGGTTCGCCATCAAAGTTGGCGTTGGTTTGATTTTTTATGGATGAGCCATACCATGGATTATCAGGGGAGAGACGATTTTAATAATTTACTCCTTAGAGTTTTTTCACTGTTTGGGTATTCACAGTATTGAGTGGCTTTGTTTTATGGGCAACGAGTTCGCCTACCCTTATTAAATGGACAAAAAAGTTCAAAGTTAAATCTTAGTTAACTAGTTGTCTTGTAAAACACAGCTTACTTTAATCCTTCCAAAAGAATAATTTTAATCCAAAGAAAGTTTTCCTGAGAATGCTTAATTTTAGAATCAGAAAATAAGCCTATGGAATACCTTTTAATTGCCTTTTCTTTCATTACACTCCTCTTNCTTAGCCTCCAGTTTTTTAAAAAAAGTACGGATAATTTTTCTTCCATAGAAAATATTTTTAAAACACTAATTCAAAATGAATTTGTCCTTAACAGAGAAGAGCTTTCTAAAAATTTAAAAGAAAATAGAACTGAGTTAATACANGCCATAGAGCGACTCAATGAAACTCTTTCCAAAAAAGCCAAAGATGATCGGGAAGAGCTCCGAAATACCCTAAAAGATTTTGAAGAGGCCTTTTCTAAAAATGTTGAGAGCTTTAATAAGCTTCAGAAGGAAAAGTTTGATCAAATGAAATCCAAGCAGGATGAAATGATCAAAACTACCGAATTACGTTTGGAGCGAATGCGGGAAACGGTNGACGAAAAACTTCATAAAACACTTGAAGAACGTCTTGGCAAATCATTTGAAATGGTTACCAAACAGCTTCTTGTCGTACAAAAGGGTTTGGGAGAAATGCAAACTATTGCCTCTGGAGTTGGGGACTTGAAAAAAGTGTTGATGAATGTTAAAACCCGAGGAGTATTGGGAGAAATTCAGCTTGGAAATATTCTAGAAGAGATCATGGCTCCTGAACAATATGAGACCAATGTGAAAACCAAAAAAGGGTCAGATGCAATGGTAGAATATGCAGTAAAACTTCCTGGCAAGGGACTGGATGAAAAAGCAGTATACCTGCCCATTGATGCAAAATTTCCACAAGAAGATTATCTTCGTTTGCAGTCTGCTTATGATGCTGGAGACTCAGTCGCTGTTGAGGTTTCTTTAAAGGCTTTGCTTCAATCCGTCAAAAAATTTGCGAAGGACATTTCCTCAAAATATATTGACCCTCCAAATACTACAGATTTTGGTATAATGTTTTTACCTGTAGAGGGACTGTTTGCAGAAGTTGTTCGTCAGCCGGATATGATTGCGTTTCTTCAAAGAGAATATAAAATTGTAGTAACAGGGCCTACGACTTTAGCAGCGATGCTTAACAGCCTCCAAATGGGCTTTAAAACACTTGCTATTCAAAAGCGTAGTAGTGAGGTATGGAATGTTCTAGCTTCTGTAAAGAAAGAGTTTAATACTTTCGGGGGTGTACTTGAAAAAGCTCAGAAAAAAATTAATGAAGCTAATAATGAGATTGAAAACCTGGTTGGGACCCGAACACGTATTATGCAGTCTAAATTAAAAAATGTAGAACAATTAGAATTGGGACCCGAATCGAAGGATGAACCTCCCTCTTTGCTCAATCTGAATCCTAAAGAATAAAAACACTATATCTCTAAGTGTTGTTCTATAGTTTGTTTTAATACATTAACCTCTTGAACACCAGATTGCTTCCAAAGCACTTTGCTTTCTCGCATCAGCATCAATGTAGGAACCCCTCGAATTTGGTATTTGGATGCTACTTCAGGATTTTTATCTACATCTATTTTGATGATCNGAAGATTTTCTCCCATCTTTTCTTTTAGTTGTGTTAAAATTGGAGGCATCATTTTACAGGGACCACACCATGTTGCATAAAAATCGATCAATACCGGTTTGGGATCTTGAATGATTTGTTGAAATGTACTCATAGTAAGAAGTTTAAAAAGACCAATTGGAATACCCTCCTTTTAAATCATATATCTGACTAAAGCCCATTTTTANTAGAAGGCTTGAGGCACTTTTACTTCGGTTTCCAGACTGACAATACAAATAAACAGGAATTTCTTTATTAAGTTTAGATGCACCTTGTTCAAAAGCTTTACTGTTAAATAAATCCATGTTTTTAGCTCCTTTAATATTTCCGGCGGCAAATTCATGAGGTGTTCGAACATCTATTAGTTGTATTGGCTTTTTTTGAATAGCTTTCTTGAACTCAGAAGATGGCAATACACTTATTTTATCGTTATCAGATCTATATTGAAATAAATTACTTAGAAACATTTTATTCTATTTTAGAATACAAATTTATCACCTATCATAAATCTGATGGTAACATAGGATACACAAGACTCAGGACACGGTCATTTTTAAGGAATTGTATGCTATGAGGTTATTTATTCCGAAGCAATTTTTCGAAGACTAAAAGACTACCTTGGTTTTGCGAGACTAAAATAAGTTTTTTCCCATTTTGGAGTGTAATAAGTTCCAAATCTCTTGCATCACCAAAAGCATAAAATCCAGTTTCCTGTGCACTTTTAAATTTGATTGATTGGTCTAAATTCATGATTCCTCCTTGGAAGGCATCAGAATCACCCTCAAATGGTGGGCCTCCTAAATCATTACCAACTACAAAGACCACTTTTTCACCTTCTATTTCTGCACTAAGAAAATCATTTATAGGACCCCATTGCATTTCTTCAGGTAGATTTGAGAATCTAAACTTCCCTTCTCCCATGTTTTCAGCCCACATAGATGCATCAAATTTTGCAGAAAGGAGTGAATCTTCATCTATTATATTTTGTTCTTTATAGTAGCTTAAATTTGCGTTTGAAAAAGCACTGTAAGAATTAAATTCCTGTCTAAATACGGGACTCTGCTGGGTCAGGTTATCCCAAAACTGAGTTGGGTACATATCCCAGTTTCCGTTATTGTCTTTTTGGCTACAGAACATTAAGGGATCTACTTTGCCATTGCCATCTATATCTTGAGTTGAAATTAGCAAAGGCGTATTCTCACTGATTGAAAGCATATTGTTCTTTCCAAGATTTCCCAAGAGTATATCTTGGTCGCCATCGTCATCTAAATCTANAAGTTGCACTGTTCTCCAAAGGCCAGTAGTTTCTGATAATACTGATTTTTGAGCAATAAAACCCTCCGGTAGATTTAAGAAAACTTGTACTCCAGTATATTCACCAACAATAACTAAATCTGCTCTNCCGTCTTGATTGATGTCTCCCCATTGTGCATCGTTTACCATTCCTAGAGATTCTATCAAGGGAAAGACTTTAGGGCCAACAGATTTAAATTTTCCAGATGTATTCTCCAGTAAAAAACTTTCATCTGCGAGAGGAAATGCATTTGGTTTGTTTTTTCCACCTATAAATAAATCCATATCACCGTCAAGATCATAATCAAATGGTCTGACTACGGCTCCATTGGAATAGATTACTGGGANATTTNCCTTTGATATTTTAAAGTTTCCTTTCCCATTATTTAGGAGAAGACGATCTTCATGCTTTGCTCTTCCTGAATCTTCCATATTCCCTCCTGATACTAGATACAAATCTAGATCACCATCTTGATCAGCATCAAACAAGGCAATGCTTTCTATTTCGTAAGCCTTATCACTTGCTGACGTAAAAAGATCTTGTGCTTTGAAAGAATTCTGTGTTGTCTGAAAGTAGATTACAGGGGAAAAATCTGAGGAACTGCCAATAATAAAGTCCTCTTTATCATCACCGTTAAGATCACCAACCGCTAAACATGGTCCATTTTGAGACAGTTTATGTGGGATCAGCCTTTGATTAAAAAAATCCTGCACATTTTTTTCCTGATGCAGATAGTCTATACCGTATTTGGAAGCTACTTGTTCATAGGTTTTCTTCACTATTTTATTGACTAATGGGAACGCTAATTTTTCTGGATTTTTGGCATCCTTTTGATGAAAAACATGTCTTTTATTTAATTCGGGATTTTTGATTTCGGAATAGTTACCGTCAGGCCACATGATTTCAATCACAGATGCTTGACTTTTAGTGCCAAGTCCAAAGTAAAGAATTGGATCTACTGAAGACATATATCCCCTGGAGAGTTGTTGTTCTTGAAATTGAATTTGACCTTCTTCCATACGTAAAACAACTTTTGCCCCAAGCGCATTTGGATTTTGTTTTGAGCCTTTTAATTCTATTTGAAGGTAATTGGGTTTTTGTTCGTTTGCTAAAAGGGTATTTTCAAATACAAAAGCTTTATCATTTATATTATTTACCACATAGTCTAGATCTCCATCAAGATCCAAGTCACTCAGAACTGCACCATTTGAGAAAGAGGGAATTTTCAATCCCCAATCTGAAGTATTATCCTCAAAGGATTGATTACCATTATTTTTAAATGCATAATTGGGTATTTTAACAATCGGTATGGCATCCAATAACTTAGGGATTGGTGTAAAAGGACCTGCGTCTAATTTATAGTTAGCAAAATCCATATCCGTGATATCTCTTGGAAATCCGTTGGTTATCAATAAGTCTCTATCACCGTCATAATCGACATCAAAAAAAAGTGGTGCCCAACTCCAATCGGTTTGATAAATTCCAGCAAATTGTCCAATTTCTGAAAAAGGCAATTCAGTTCCATTATTTTTGAAAAGCATGTTACGCATATGCTGATCTTGATACCCCCACTTTTTATTAAGGATATTTTGAAAAAACGAACTTTTTGCAATGGTTGTTTTCCTTCTTTGATGAGATTCTCCAAGCATATCTAGAGTCACGATGTCGGTATAACCGTCATTATCAAAATCTGCTGCATCAGATCCCATTGAAAATTTACTTTGATGCAATATTTTTTCGTCAATTTGATTTTTAAAGGTTCCGTCTTTTTGATTTATATAGAGTAAATCATTTGTCAGGTAGTCATTTGTTATATATAGATCTGTATAGCTGTCTTTATTTACATCTAGAGGGGTTACACTAAGTCCATATCCTTCTATTTTAATTCCAGCTTGAATAGTAACGTCTATAAATTGACCATTCCCTTGATTTTGATACAATCTNTCGTTGCTACTTGCAGTTCCGTCTATTATTTTTTTTCTGTAGTTTGTTGGGATTGTTTCGTTTTGTTCATTATTTAAAACATAAAGGTCTAAATCCCCATCGTGATCATAATCTAAAAATGCAGCTCCCATACTGTTTCTATCATCATCAACTCCGTACTTTATTGCTTGTTCTTCAAAAATTGGCACACCAGTTTCATCCAGTCCTTGACTTACAAAAAGCTTATTTGTTCTATTTATTTCATTCATTGCACCACAAACGTATATGTCCATGAGCCCATCTTCATTGATGTCTGCTACAGCAACTCCAGTAGTCCAAAAATCATTCGTTTTTAAATTAGCTTGGGNAGTAACNTCTTTAAACTTTAATTTTCCTTGGTTTAAATACAAGCGGTTGGAAACCATATTCCCAGTAAAGAAAATGTCTGGCAATCCATCTTTATTAAAATCTGAGATTGCTATTCCCCCTCCATTGAAAATATATTCGTTTGTAAGAATATTAAAATCATCGGTTTCAGTAATTGTATTTTCAAAATCTATTTTTGTTTTCGATACATCTA
>JGI26086J50260_1001420_pt1 | contig 14043 bp, 14 predicted proteins | sample SaaInl3SG_22_DNA_FD_50260 | JGI IMG/M metagenome (IMG submission 50260)
TCTAACATTTCTTTTAAAGAAAGTTGATTTGCATCAAAACCGTATTGGGTTACCAAACGGTTGGCGCGATCAGGATGCAGCAACATCCCAATTAAAGCATCNCTAAGGCTGTGGGCTATTCCCAAATAATCAAAGGCAACTCCTGTTTGTGAGAGGAANTTTTCTCTTGTTCTGGGATTGGAAAAAGAACGGGGTGGCAAAAGGGGACGTAAGGTTTCAGGAATCGCTAAAGCATCAGGGGCCAAGGCATTCAAATACCCTAAAAGCGCATTTCGCTGAGTGGTTGCGTCCACCACTTGAACCTGATAATTCTGGGATCCCTTTACCGCATAGTCATAATCTACTCCCCCAATCAATTTAACGACTGCCTCTACTTGATAGCGGTGTAATAAATACATCGGTACAAAACGATCTTCCAAGGTGCTGTAGGGTTCTCCCTCGCGCAGGTGGTCTAAAGACAACTGTCCTAGTGCCTGCTTTCGGATTTTCATCAAACGGGCCAGTTCGTCTGTGGCTACTCCCCCATTGTCCCACAAATGGGCTTTGGGATGAGCCCCTCCGATGGGGCGTGCGTCGCTGTCAGAAATAAAACGGTGCCCCGCTGCTGCACTTTGATCGATAACAGCATTCAACGCTTCCTTTTCGTCGGTACCTTCTGGAAAGTCACTGTAGGCATAAGCTACGGTAACCTTGTCCCAATCACCAATGCCCACTTCGTACGCGTTGGCAATGGAAATCTGATCTCCTTGCATTTCGATATTCGGGTGTGGATAGTCCATTACCGAGGTTCGGTTTTTTGCACTGGAAGTAAAATTGTGCGCAAATCCAAGGGTGTGTCCTATTTCGTGAGCGGAAAGCTGGCGGATACGCGCCAACGCCATTTCAAGGCTTCGTTTTCTTTGTTGACTCCTTCGGCAAAGGGGGCTTCTAAAAGTCCCAAGGCAATCATAAAATCTTGACGGATACGAAGGCTTCCCAAGCTAACGTGCCCTTTGATAATCTCTCCTGTGCGGGGATCGGAAACACTGGAGCCATAGCTCCACCCTCTGGTGGAACGATGAATCCATTGAATGACATTGTAACGCACATCCAGAGGGTCTGCATCGTCGGGAAGTATTTTTACTTGAAAAGCATCTTTAAAACCGATATTTTCAAAAGCCTGATTCCACCATTGCCCCCCTTCCAAAAGAGCAGATCGGACCGGCTCTGGCGTTCCGTTATCCAAATAGTAAACGATGGGTTCAACCGCTTCACTTACAGCTGCCGAAGGATCTTTCTTTTCCAAACGGTGACGGTAGATGTATTGCTTTTTGGTCGACTCGCTCACTGGAGTTGTATAATCGTAAAAGGTCATCGCATTGGCTCCCGAACGGGGGTCGAACTCGCGTGGACTGTAGTTGTTGTCAGGAAGTGCTACAAAGGAATGATGTTGGTGTACGGTCACAGCATCGGGGGTGGGTGTTACGGAACGGACCAAACTTCCCGTTGCATTCCCCGCAAAAGTTAACATCATATCAAACTCAATGTTTTTAGGAAAGGCTTTGGTCCTGGGTAATGAAACCGCAGAACGACTTTTGTCGATACTAAAGACCCCTTGCTTTGTTTGCTTTAACCGCTGGGCTACTCCATGGGTGTCTTGCATCAAAAAGGGAGTTAGATTAATTACATAACCGTCCTTTGTTGTTTCTTCAATTGGGAAACCAAACAAAACGGACTTGGCAAAGGCTTCTTTGATGGAACGCTGCTCCAACGGGTTGTCCGAAGTAGAACGATAGCGCAGGTTGGGTTGAATCAGCATCAGTTTGTTTCCCGATTTGGAAAAAGAAACCACCCGCTCATTGCCCAACTGCCCTCGGTCCAAACCGAGGTCGTTGTTGCCAATTCCTGCACTCAAACTGTTGACATACAGGAATTCCTTGTCCAACTCCTTTACCGTCAGATAAATGGCGTCCTTTTTTTCGTCATAGTTAAAATTAAAAAAACCCGTATAGGCCTGAGTATGCTCCAAAACAGAGGGTATTTTGGTCTTGTTTTTATTTTGAGCCAAAGCGTTGCACTGGAAAAGTAAGGCGATCACAACTAGAAATCCCGTTTTTTTCATCTTTTGTATTTAAGCAGGATAAAACTACTAAAAACTAATGAGATGGTTCAAATGGATCTAGGGGATGTAAAAAGTCAAAACCGAATCTGAATCCCCAGCCTTTGATTAGATCCGACTAGACTTACCTTTTAAGTTGATTTTGGAGCTTGTCGGCTATTGTATTGATCAAATGCTTCATTGTAGCGTTTGTCTAGCCCTCTGGAAACCAATAGTCCCACAAGAGACGAAAACCCTCCTGCCAGAAGCTGCCTGCTGTTTCCCACCGCTCCAGTAGAAGTAAACCGTCCTATTTCGTAACCCATCATGGCTCCCCCAGGAATTATGAAGAGTGCCGCTATTCAAAACTCCACAGCTATCGGTGCCAATGCGATTGTAAATACCGACAATACGATCCAATTAGGTGATTCCAACGTCACTCAGGTCAATACTTTTGGTGATTTTAGCAAATCTGGAACAAATTACGTGCATCCTGATTACGTCTTTGAAAAAGTCTTTAACGGTTATTCAGATTACAACAACTCTTATGAATTACTCGCTTTAGAAGCGGTTGAGTCTTTTATAAAAAAGAACAGCCACCTCCCTGGGGTTCAAAGTCGTGCTGATATTCGAGCGAAAAACAGTTGGAACGTCTCTGAAAATGTTCGTACTAACTTAGAAAAAGTAGAGGAATTATTTTTATACACCATTGCTCAAGAAAAGCAAATCAAGAAGCTTGAGGATACCAATAAATCACTTTTAAATCAAATGGAAAAACAAGAGGCATTGCTCAAACAGCTAATTAAGCGCTTTGAAAGGCTTGAGAATAAAGAATAAATTTTCTTATTCCCCCATAAACTAAAAATGTTTTATGTTTTTGGGGGATCTTTTTTATATTCAATTGTCTTCCTTAAGTTCAAATTCCCCTATTTTTGAAAAAACAAAAGAATGATCTCTACGGATCAGTATAAAAATTTAATGGAACGCCTGGGTGCCTTAAGGCGGTATCTTTGACATTGATGCCAAAGAAATCGAAGTTCAAAACGAAGAAGAGAAAACCCTAGCTCCCGACTTTTGGAACGATGCCCAAGCCGCAGAGGCGCATATGAAGCAACTGCGCAACCTCAAAAAATGGGTCACGGACTACAACGCCATTCAGCAGCANGCGGAAGAACTCGAAATTTTACTCGAATTTGAAAAAAGCGGAGACGCCACGCAGGNCGAAGTGACCGCAGTGTACGAAACTGCTTTGGAACTTCTCGAAAATCTGGAATTCCGNAATATGTTGTCCGAAGAGGGGGACGATTTGAGTGCCGTCTTGCAAATCACTGCAGGTGCNGGAGGAACNGAGAGTTGCGACTGGGCCGCAATGCTNATGCGGATGTACTTGATGTGGGGTGAAAAACAAGGCTATAAAATTCGAGAGTTAAACCACCAATCGGGAGATGTGTCGGGAATAAAAACCGTGACCCTAGAGCTGGAGGGTGAATTCGCTTTTGGATGGCTGAAAGGAGAAAATGGCGTCCACCGTTTGGTTCGGATTTCTCCCTTTGACAGCAATGCTAAACGACATACGTCCTTTGTGTCGGTCTATGTATATCCTTTAGTGGACGACAACATCGAAATTGACATCAATCCCTCTGACTACACTTGGGAGACNATGCGTGCCAGCGGTGCTGGAGGGCAAAACGTAAACAAAGTGGAAACGGCAGTCCGGCTGCGCCACCACCCTACGGGTATCATTATCGAAAATTCTGAGACCCGTTCTCAATTGGAAAATAAAAACAAGGCGATGCAACTCCTACGCTCTCAGTTGTACGAAATTGAATTGCAGAAAAAATTAGCCGCCCGAGATGAAATTGAAGCCGCAAAAAAGAAAATCGAATGGGGATCTCAAATCCGAAATTATGTNATGCATCCCTACAAATTGGTCAAGGACGTGCGCTCCCAACACGAAATGACCGATGTTGACGCTGTAATGAACGGACAGCTCGACTCTTTTTTAAAGGCCTATCTGATGAGCATGGGACAACAAGATAAAACCGAATAGTATGGAAGTGAAAAACATTATTTTTGATTTGGGTGGCGTTTTGGTGGATTGGAATCCTGACTATGTTTTTTTAGATGAATTTGGAGGAGATCGAAAAAAAATGCAACGTTTTTATGACGAGGTCTGTACCTTCGATTGGAACGAAAACCAAGACGCAGGCTATCCCCTGGCCCAAGCTACGGAAGATCGTGTGGCTTTATTTCCCGAACAGGAAGCAATGATCCGCATGTACTACGGCCGCTGGGAAGAGATGTTGGGCGGACCCATTGCAGGTACGGTAGCTCTCTTGAAAAAATTGGTGGACCATCCCGACTATCGCGTGGTGGCCCTAACCAACTGGAGTGCAGAGACCTTCCCTATCGCCTTAGCGCGATTTGACTTTTTACATTGGTTTGAAGGCATTGTAGTATCAGGTACAGAACGAACCCGAAAGCCCTTTCCAGAAATTTATCAAACCACACTTCAACGGTTTGGTTTAGAAGCCCCGGCCTCCCTTTTTATCGATGACAATGCGCGGAACGTTGCTGCTGCCGCAGCTTTGGGAATTCAAACGATTCAGTTTAAAAACCCCGATCAGCTAAAAACGGATCTGCGAACTAAAGGAATTCGGATCTAAAAATGTCGCTTTTAGAACTTATCCCAGTATCCGTAAAAGAGTTAAAGCTGCTGAAAAAGTTGTCTGTTCAAACCTTTGTAGAAACCTTCGGCGCTCAAAATACGGAAGCCGATATGCAAGAGTACCTGAACAATCAAATGAGTACCTCTCAATTAAAAAAAGAGCTAGAGCACGCCCATTCAAATTTTTACTTTGCGTATTACAAAGACCGCCTAGCAGGTTATCTAAAGTTGAATTTTGAGTCGGCTCAACGCGAAACAGTAGGAACTGGAACTGCCTTTGAGGTGGAACGCATTTATCTCCTCAAAGATTTTCAAAGACAGGGACTAGGTAAAGTGCTGTTTAAAAAAGCCATAGCCTTGGGAAAAGAAAAAGGGTACCGAAAACTATGGTTGGGAGTTTGGGAGCACAACACCTCCGCATTGGCATTTTACAAAAAACTTGGTTTAACGGTTTTTGACAAGCATACCTTTGTGTTGGGCAGTGACTCACAAACCGACCTGATGCTGAAACTCGATCTTTAATACAAATTAAAAGGGAGCGTCGTCATCGAGTTCTCCATCATCCAAAGAGCCAAAAACGTCATCTGGATTTGGTAAGCTACTCGTAGGAATCTGATTGCCCTCAGCATTCATTTTAGACTGAAATTCAAACGGGGCATCAAAAGTATCTAAATCTTCAAATTTACCGAGGTGTCCCACAAATTTCATACGGATGTTATCCAGTCCCCCATTTCGGTGTTTGGCGACGATAAATTCCGCCTGCCCTTGCGATGGAGTCCGTTCTTCATCATCCCACTCGTCAATGTTGTAGTATTCTGGACGATAAATAAAAGAAACAATATCCGCGTCCTGTTCAATAGCTCCAGACTCCCTCAAATCGGAAAGCATGGGTCGTTTGGTTCCTCCTCGGGTTTCTACCGCACGAGATAATTGGGACAAGGCGATCACTGGAATATCCAGCTCTTTGGCGAGGGCCTTTAAGTTTCTTGAAATCGTAGAAATTTCTTGTTCTCGATTCCCAGCTTTGCTGCTGGAGCCTGCNGTCATCAGTTGCAAATAATCTACGATGATCAACTTTATTCCGTGTTGGGAAGACANNCGTCGTGCCTTTGCACGTAAATCAAAAATCGATAANGAAGGGGTATCGTCGATATACAAGGGGGCTTTTTCTAAATCGGTGACCTTAACATTGAGTTGCTGCCATTCGTGATCNGCGAGTTTCCCCGTTCGCAACTTTTCTGACGAAAGGCCGGTTTCTGAAGAAATCAGTCGAGTGATCAATTGTACTGAAGACATCTCCAGGGAGAAAAAGGCTACAGGAATTTCTTTGGTAACTGCCATGTTTCGCGCCATGGAAAGGGTGAGCGCGGTTTTCCCCATCCCGGGTCGGGCTGCGATGATGATCAAATCACTGGGTTGCCATCCAGAGGTGAGCTTGTCCAGTTTTTCAAAACCTGTACTGACCCCACTCAGTCCTTCCCGNTTGGAAATATCTTCGATTCGTTTTTTGGCTTCTAAAACCAAATTTTGTGCGGTTTCNGAAGATTTTTTGATGTTTCCCTGAGTGACGTCGTAGAGTTTGGATTCGGCTTCGTCCAACAAATCAAANACGTCTGTGCTGTCTTTGTAGGCCGTTTCTATAATTTCATTGGAAATGCGAATCAAACTGCGCTGAATAAATTTCTGTAANATGATTCGGGCGTGAAATTCGATGTGTGCAGAGGAGGCTACCCGCTGCGAAAGTTGTACCAAATAAAATTCGCCTCCGACGGCTTCCAGTTTCCCTACTTTACGCAATTCGGCAGAAACGGTCAATAAATCAATGGGTTGAGAATCGTGGAACAATTGATAAATGGCCTCAAAAATATACTGGTGGGCGGCTTTATAAAACGCCTCGGGCTGAAGGATGTCAATGACTTCATCTACCCCTTTTTTATCGATCAACATCGCNCCCAANACCGCTTCCTCAAGGTCTAAGGCTTGGGGAGGAATCTTTCCCTGTTGCAGATTGATCACTGTGGGAGAGGNTACTTTTTTTAATCCTATAGGTTTCTTTTCTTCCATAAAACGAAAGTACACAGTTTATCTGTGCAATTAAAAACTCATTATCCCCCATCTTTAAAGAAAGGGGTGTTCATAAGTATTACGATTTTGTTAAAAACCTAAAAAATTATTCCGAAATCCGACCCATGGCAATGAATTTTTCACGGCGTTGGTCAATCCGTTCTTTAGGTTTTAACTTTTGAATGCGTTTAAATGCGCTGAGGATTTCTTTTTTTACNTTGGTGTAAGTTGCCTCTCGNTCAAAATGAGCTCCTCCCAAAGGTTCTTTAATGATCTTGTCGATTAATTTATTCTTGAGCATGTCCTTAGAAGTCAATTTTAAGGCCTCAGCAGCCGCTTCTTTGTGTTCCCAACTGCGCCATAAAATAGAAGAACAAGATTCAGGAGAAATGACGGAATACCAAGTGTTTTCCAACATAAAAATCTCATCTCCTACCCCGATTCCAAGTGCACCTCCTGAAGCTCCCTCTCCGATGATGATGACAATAACAGGAACCGATAAGGACATCATCTCATAGATGTTTCTGGCAATCGCCTCTCCTTGTCCGCGTTCTTCTGCCTCCAAGCCTGGAAAAGCCCCCGGAGTGTCGATAAGGGTAACAATTGGAATCCCAAATTTATCTGCAGACTTCATCAGACGAAGTGCTTTACGGTAGCCTTCGGGATTGGCCATCCCAAAATTTCGATACTGGCGCGTCTTGGTATTGTACCCCTTTTGCGTACCCACAAACATAAAGGATTGATCGTCTATTTTACCCAAACCTCCGATCATCGCNTTGTCGTCCAACACATTGCGATCTCCGTGTAACTCCANAAAAGTACCNTGAGTNAATGCATTGATATAATCTAAGGTATAGGGTCTTGAGGGGTGGCGCGAGAGTTGAACCCGCTGCCAAGCCGTCAAATTTCCATAGATCTCTTTTTTTGTTTTATCTAATTTTTTTTCAATTTGGGNNCACGTTTCGGTGACATCCACCTCACTTTCCGCTCCGATCAGTTTACACTTGTCCAACTGATCATGAAGTTCCTTGATAGGTAATTCAAACTCTAAATATTCCATAAGAAATTGTCTATAACAAATGTAAAAATTCTTTAGAATTGGACTGATTTTTTTTGCGCTTCTTTCCGATGTTTATAAATTCCATTCATTACAATGGCCGATATAACGATGACAAAACCAAGGTAAAAATTTGTGCTCATAAAGGCCTTCTCATTCCAGATGGCAAGCGCGAGTAAGATCCCGTAGATGGGTTCTAAATTGATCACCATCATGATGGTAAATGAAGACAAATGCTTCATCACCCGTATGGATAGATTAAAGGCAAAAGAAGTCCCTACCAAACCTAAAAGCAAAAGCCACAGCCAGTCCCATCCTTGCAATGCAAAAGCCTCAGCTGTAAGCTGATCCGTGAAATAGGCAACCCCTATTCCAATCAAACTTCCAATGACTAACTCGTAAAAAGAAAGGGTTATGGGTCGGGCGCTTTTCACCATGTGACCGTTTAGCATCGTAAACAGAGCGGAGAGAAAGGCGGAGAATAAGGCCACCGAAATACCAATAAGGTGTTCGAATTCCGCTTGATAAATAATCCCGATNCCCACCGCTGTAAGTCCTCCAAAAAACACCTCGTAACCCAANAGTTTTCGCTTACTAAAAACAGGATCCAAAAGGGCGGTAATTAAGGCCCCTGTGGCCATCATGCTCAGGGCCAAAGAAACTCCCGCAACTTTAATCGCGTAAAAAAAAGTAACCCAATGGGTGCCAATAATAATCCCCCCTAAAATAACCTTCCCCCACATAGATCGGTGTAGCCGAAAATAAGTGGGATGGAATAGAATAAAGAAAACGGCTAAACCTATTGAAGCTATCACCATACGATAAATTACTAAAGGCAAGGCCGTGACTGAAATTAAAGCTCCTAAAATGGAGGCAAATCCGAAGATAAAGACCAAAAAATGGTACAACAAAAGGTTTTTCCCTCTATCGCTTCGCATGTCTCAATAAAAAGAAAGCCAATATGCCGAATAGAAACAAAGGCAACCAGGCAGCTAGAAAAGGAGAAAAGGTAGATTTACTTACCAAAACACCAAAAATCTTGTCAAAGAAAATAAAAAGAAAACCCAAAGCAATACCAAAAGCGAGATTGACTCCCATCCCCCCACGTCTCTTAAAAGAAGCTACTGCCACAGCAATCAAAGTCAAGATAAAAGCGGATACCGGAATACTCCAACGTTTGTGCCGCACCAGCAGGTGACTGTTTATCAAGGAGGAGCCTCGTACTTTTTCATCTTCTATAAATTCATTGAGCTCTGAAAAAGTCAAGGTTTCAGCAATGTAGTTTACAGGAGCTAAATCTGAAATTTTAAAATCAAATAACGTGTCCTTTCGGATTTCCACTTCAAAGTCTTCTCCGTCTCCCAGGAACGTTCTTTTTTTATAGTTAGAAAGTCGAAATAAACTATCCTTTTCAATCCATCGAATTCTTCGTGCGCTGATTTTAAACTTTAGCGTGTTTCCTTGGAAATGTTCCAACGTAAAATCGGAAGCCTGCTTTCGAATGGGGTCGTAATCATTGACGTAAATGTATTCGTTGTCATTGATTTGCTGAAATACTTTATCCGTATCGCGCGCTTCTTTTTTGACTAAATATTTATAGCGAAAATCATTAAACCCTTGATTGGATTTGGGCACGATAAACATCCCTGCAAAAAAGGCGAAAACAGCGATGAAGGTGGCNCCAAGTAAAAAAGGACGCAAGTAGCGAAAAAAAGAAATTCCTGAACTTAAAATAGCGATCACCTCAGTGTTGTTTGCCAATTTTGAGGTAAACCAAATCACCGAGAGAAAAAGAAAAATAGGAAAAAGCAAGTTGGCAAAATACCAAGTAAAATCAATGTAGTATTCGAGGATGCTTTCTAGTGGAACTTCTTTTTCCTTCAACTTGTCGATTTTTTCTGCCAAATCCACCATGATTCCAATGGGAATAAACAACAAAAGCATCACGGAAAAAGTTCCGATATAACGCTTAATGATATAAAAATCGATCAGTTTCATTTACAATCGTACTTGCATTTGACGCACCATTTTCTCTTTCCAAGGGCCAAAGCTCCCCTCTAAGATATGTTTTCTTGCTTCGCGAACCAACCAGAGGTAAAAACTTAGGTTGTGCAAAGTTGCGATTTGTTTTCCCAACATTTCATTGACTGTAAACAAATGTCTTACATACGCCTTGGTGTATTCCAAATCTGCAAAGCAATAGCCTGTAGGATCGATGGGAGAAAAATCGTTTTCCCATTTTTTATTTTTGATGTTTAAGGTTCCTTCTGCAGTAAAGAGCATTCCNTTTCGGGCGTTTCTAGTAGGAAGCACACAATCAAACATGTCCACGCCCAACGCGATGTTTTCCAATAGATTGATGGGTGTTCCTACTCCCATTAAATAGCGCGGTTTGTCTTGAGGTAGGATACTACAGACCGCATCGGNCATGGCATACATTTCCTCTGCGGGTTCTCCTACGGAAAGTCCACCAATGGCATTTCCAGGGGCTTCTTGTGCCGCAATAAAATGAGCAGAAGCTTTTCTGAGATCGGTATAGACACTNCCCTGAACAATGGGAAACAACGTCTGGGGGTAATCGTACAATTGAGGCAATTCTTGATCCGCCGCTATACAACGGGTTAACCATCTATGGGTACGCTCCATAGAGGTTTTGGCGTAGTTGTAATCGCAGGGATAGGGCGTNCATTCATCAAAAGCCATAATAATGTCTGCACCGATGGAACGCTGAATTTCAATGGCACGTTCGGGGGTAAAGACATGATAGGATCCGTCGATGTGAGATTTAAATTTCACTCCCTCCTCTTTTATTTTTCGATTGGCGGAAAGGGAATACACTTGATATCCNCCAGAATCTGTCAACAAGGGNCGGTCCCANCCCATAAACTGATGCAAGCCTCCTGCCTGTTCTAGAATAGCCGTTCCCGGACGCAGATACAAATGATACGTATTTCCTAGAATAATATCTGGGTTGATATCGTTTTTCAGTTCCCGCTGATGGACTCCTTTTACCGTTGCCGCAGTTCCCACAGGCATAAAAATAGGAGTTTGGATAGACCCGTGCGCCGTAGTGAGTGTTCCAGCACGTGCTCCAGTTTGGGCGTCAGTAGCTAAAAGATTGAATTCCATTGGTTGCAAATATAGTACTCTACTCAGTAAAATCGAGGAGATTTACATTGTTAATTACTCGGTATAAAAACCCTGTAAAATTTGAATTAAGACCTTTGATAATGCCCTGACTTCCGTTACTTTTGGAGCATTAAACAAAATCGAATGCCAGATATCCAAACTCTTGAAAAAACAACCCTTCAAGTACGTCGAGACATCCTGCGTATGGTTCACAAAGTAAATTCGGGACATCCCGGTGGTTCTTTGGGCTGTACCGAGTTTTTTGTCGCCTTGTACTTTGAACTCATGGATTTTTCACTTCCTTTTTCCATGGATGGAAAAAATGAAGACGTTTTCTTTTTATCCAACGGTCATATCTCTCCNGTGTTTTACAGTGTTCTTTCCAGACGGGGCTTTTTTCCTGTTGACGAACTCAATACGTTCCGATTGATCAATTCCAGACTCCAAGGNCATCCCACCACGCACGAAGGGCTTCCCGGGGTTCGTATCGCATCGGGGTCTTTAGGGCAAGGTTTATCCGTCGCTNTAGGAGCTGCTTTAACCAAAAAATTAAATCGCGATCCCAAAACAGTTTATGTTTTGATGGGAGATGGAGAATTACAGGAAGGNCAAAATTGGGAAGCGCTTATGTTTGCCGCTGCTAAAAAAGTAGATAATCTGATTGCAACCGTAGACCTAAATGGCAAGCAAATTGATGGTAGTACAGATGAAGTCCTTCCAATGGGAAGTATAAAAGCCAAGTTTGAAGCCTTTGGATGGGAGGTTTTAACCTTGAAAGAAGGAAATTCGATACCTCACATAGTGGATACGTTACAGGAGGCAAAATCAAAACTGGGACAGGGAAAACCCTTGGCGGTCTTACTGGAAACCGAAATGGGGAACGGTGTGGACTTTATGATGCACACGCACGCTTGGCATGGGAAGGCACCCAATGACGAACAACTGGCCGAGGCGCTCGCACAAAATGAGGAGACTCTAGGTGACTACTAATAAAAAAAACAAATGAGTACATATACAAATCAAGGAAATAAAGATACACGTTCAGGTTTTGGCGTAGGATTGGCAGAACTGGGAAGAACCAATCCCAATGTAGTTGCGCTTTGTGCCGACCTCATCGGTTCACTCAAAATGCAAACCTTTATCGATGAAAATCCAGATCGCTTTTTCCAAGTCGGTATAGCCGAGGCCAACATGATGGGGATCGCTGCGGGCCTGACCATCGGAGGTAAAATTCCATTTACGGGAACCTTTGCCAATTTTTCTACTGGTCGCGTGTACGATCAAATCCGACAATCCATAGCCTATTCTGATAAAAATGTAAAAATTTGTGCTTCGCATGCGGGAGTAACCCTAGGAGAAGATGGAGCCACCCACCAAATTTTAGAAGATATTGGTTTAATGAAAATGCTGCCTGGAATGACGGTTATCAATCCTTGTGATTTTAACCAAACCAAAGCCGCTACCCTCGCTATTGCGGAACATCAAGGGCCGGTTTATTTGCGTTTCGGCCGCCCTTCGGTTCCGAACTTTACCCCGGAAGATTTGAGCTTTGAAATCGGAAAAGGGATCTTGCTCCAACCTGGGACGGATGTGACTCTTGTAGCCACGGGACACCTGGTATGGGAAGCCCTAGAAGCTGCCAAAGAACTCGCAACAGAAGGTATTTCAGCAGAAGTTATAAACATACACACCATCAAACCCTTGGACGATGAGATCATCCTAAACTCCGTTCAGAAAACAGGATGTTTGGTCAGTGCGGAAGAGCACAACTATTTAGGGGGCATGGGAGAAAGCATTGCCCGTCTTCTCGCTACTAAAAATCCCTGTCCTATGGAGTTTGTGGCAACACAAGATACCTTTGGGGAATCGGGAACACCCGCCCAATTGATGGAAAAATACGGGCTAAACAAAAACGCGATTGTCCAAAAGGTACACGCTGTTCGAAAACGAATCTAAATCTAAAACTCATGTTTGCAAAAACCGCCCTTTTCTTATCACTGCTCTTCTTTTTCAATTTAACGTTTGCTCAATTTGAATACGGAGTAAAAGCAGGAATTCATTTAAGCGCTTCTGGGTCGATCACCGACGCTACTACAGATTTGGCTTCCCTGGGCGAAATCGAGGAGAATATGACAGGCTATTTTATAGGGAGTTATGTTTCCTTGGATTTGGCTTTTTTATATCTGAGACCCGAGTTGCAATTTTCCTATCTCAATACGAACTTTGATTCACTTTCCTTTACCCAATCACGTTTGGAAGCCCCTGTTTCTCTGGGGTTTAAAGTACTTCCAATACTTAGTGTTTTTGCCGGTCCTACGTTACAGTACAACTTCGAACCCAGTATCGAGGACGTAACCTTCACAGCCATTGAACAAAACACCTCTATAGGTCTTCATTTGGGAGTTCGTGCGCATCTAGGTCCACTTAATGCCGATGTGCGTTTTGACCGAGGAATAAATCCAAATGAGTTGACTTTATTGGAACAGAATGGAATCCCAATTTCGGGACGGGTAGACACCCGATCAAATACTTGGAGCTTGGGACTTTCCTATCGNTTTTAATTAATCTGCATCCAAGAAATCGGGTAGACCGTCTTCATCTGTATCGTCAGGAATTCCGTCGCCGTTAAGATCGTATTCATCACTTGAAGGGATGCCGTCTCCGTCGTGATCCGTTTGCTCCACCAAATACAAATCCACTTTAAAAATTAGAGGAGAATAGGCAGGAATAATACCCGTAGAAGAATTGTAATAACCTAGAGCAGAAGGCATAAAGATTGCCCCTTGGCCGTAGTTTGAAAAAATTGGAATGTTGTTTTCGTCTATGGTAAATTCTCCCGACTTCAAAGCGGTAATCCCTTCTCTGAAACCTCTAACCAAGCCTGTAAGATCAAACCAAATGGGTGCAGAGGAACGATCAAATCGCACCTTATTTAGTAAAATCCCTTCATAAGAAAGATAAGTTGAATCTGCTAAAGAGGGGCTCACACCACTACCCTCTCGAGCGATCAAAGTGTAAATCGGATGATCTATAAGCGAACCGTCAAGG
>JGI26086J50260_1001421_pt1 | contig 14036 bp, 16 predicted proteins | sample SaaInl3SG_22_DNA_FD_50260 | JGI IMG/M metagenome (IMG submission 50260)
AAGCCAAGAAGGTATAACAAAAATTTTAGCTGGAGTTAAAAAATATGGAACTCTTGCAGAGTTTTCATTAGATGCTCTAATCAAAGACTTATTACCTGCCTCTCAATTCATGACTAACGTTAAGATGAAAGANGATACAGGTGAAAATGTNGAATTTGCAATCAAACTTCAGGGTGATGTAATGGTGCCTGTAGACTCACATTTTCCAGTAGAAAAATTTAAAGCAATTACTGATGGCTATGATGCTGATGATAAAAAAGCTGTTGCAGATGCAAGAGCAAAATTAGCTGCTGCATTTAAAGCAAAAGCTAAAAGTGTTAATGAAAAATATATTGTTCCACCAAAAACTACAGATTTTGCAATAGTTTATGCACCAACTGAAAGTTTATATAAAGAATTAACTGAATACCAAGATCCAACTACTAAAGAATTATTAACTCAAGAATTAATGAAAAAACATAAAGTTGTAATCTGTGGTCCAAATACTCTTTCTGCTTATTTACAATCATTACACATGGGCTTTCAATCTTTAAAAGTTCAAAAAGGTGCAACAGAAATCTACGATCATCTAAAAACAATTAGCTCAAGATTTGGAAAACATTTTGAAAATATAGTTGCTCTTAGAAAAAAATTAGAAGAAGCAATGATTGTTGTTGATAAGTTTGGAACAGATGCAAGATCGATTAGCAGAAGCCTAGAAAATATTAAAGATCCTGAACGAGTTGATAAAGCCGTTCAAACAGAAAATGTAGAAAAATTTGTTGACCATTCAAAACAAGCAAAAAATTAATTTCTTTTTTTCTTCAATACCGCTTATAACAAACTATATGCAGTGGAATAATAAATTTACTTATCCAAAATCTATGAGATCAATGGTGAGTGGTTCAAGGATGTATGCTGTAAATCAAGAAAAGCTTCCTTCAGTAACTTCCATATTACAAGCAACACAAAGTGAAGAAAAAAAAGCATCCCTTGCAAATTGGAAGGCAAGAGTGGGAGCTGCTGAAGCAAATAGAATTAAAAATGATGCTTCAAGCAGAGGCACATCAATGCATTCTCATTTAGAAAAATATTTATTAGGTCAATTAAATTTAGAGCTATTAGAAGAAGAGGCTAGCAAATCTAAAAAAATGGCAGACGAAATTATCGAACAAGGTATTAAAGGAAAATTGTCAGAAATTTATGGTACTGAAGCAACATTGTATTATCCTGGAAAATACGCAGGTACATGTGATGCAGTCGGTGTGTATGAAGGACAAGAAACTATCATTGATTTTAAACAATCCAATAAACCAAAAAAAGAAGAGTGGATTGAGGACTATTATCTTCAATTAGGGGCATATTCATTAGCTCATAACGTTGTCCATAATTCAAAAATAACCCAAGGAATTGTTTTACTTTGCACTGTAGATAATTTATTCCAAGACTTTAGAATTCAAGGTGAAAAACTAGAAGAATACCAAAACAAGTTTTTAGAAAAAGTAGAACAATACTATCATCAACGGAATATGAACTAATATGAATTTAGCAATATGGGACATTGAGTCAAGTAGTGCCAATACTTCATGGGGAAGTATTATTGAAGTAGGTGGTATTTTAGTTGACCCAAATTTTAAAGAATTAGATCGTTTTAATTTTAGATGTAGATTACCAGAAGGAGAAGTTCCTCAAGCAATGGCTTTGATAGTTAACAAGACTAGTGTTGATTTATTAACTAAAGGAAATTTAAGTCATTACCAAATGTTATCTCAGTTAGAAGCAACATTTAAAAAATGGAGCCCAGCAATATTCATGGGTTGGTCAAACATTGGCTTTGATGATGAGATGATAAGAAACGAATTCTTTAGAGGAATTAGATATCCTTATATCACCAATGCAACCCCGAACAAAAGACATGATGGTTTAAACATTGCAAGAGGTGCCCATGCAGTTGATGAGAGTGTTATAAAAACTGAAACAAATGCAAAAGGTAATGCGGTCATGAAACTAGAATCGTTAGCTAGAATGAATGGCTTTGAATCAAGTGGAGCTCACTCAGCTTTATTTGATGCAGAACTAACCGTTAAGGTTTTAGGATTAATTAAAAAAAATCAACCTCAGACTTGGGATACATTTTTAAGAACAGCAAATAAGAGTGATACTGAGACGATATTTAAAACTGAAAAAATGTTTACATTAGCAGAATATCATTTTGGTAAAAATTATAGATTTGTAGTTGCACCACTTCACCCAAAACATTGTATTCACCCAATCTATCAATGGGGCCAAGCTTTTGATCTTAAAATTGATCCTATCCATTATTTGATATGTCAATTTCTGAACTTAAAAGTGCTATTAAAAAATTAAAGTTTTTAAGAACTATACGATCAAATAAAGCTCCTATAATTTTAGACGCAAGTTATGGACTACAAGTTGAACCATATAGTAATCTTGATCCTGATCTAATTAAAGAGCGTGCAAAATTAGTAAACAGTAATGAGAGATTTTCTCAAAATGTTTTAACCGCATTACGAGAAACAGCTGAAGAAAAAGCACAATTCGACTCACAAGTTGATTTACTGGCAGAAGAGACAATTTATAAAAAATTTACTCCTCAAAAAGACACAGCTTTATTTCCAAAATGGCATGCAGCTTCTTGGAAAGATAAATTAATATTATTAGATAAATTTGAAGACGAGAGAATGGTAAGCTTTGGAAAAAAGATAATATATCAAGAATCACCTGAGACACTTCCACCTGATATGTTTAAGACTATTAAACGTGGAATAGCCGAAAGAATATTAAGTGATGAAAAAGAAAAATGGTGGACATGCAAAGAATTTTATTTTGAGTGTGATAATTTAAGAGATAGATATACCAACGAAAAAGATGAGAAAAAGCTGAAGTTTCTAGACGAAATTAATGAGTTCGTAGAAGGTATTCAAAAAAAATACGAACAAGCATAATAAGTCTCTGTTAATTAACTAAAAAAATCCTTTTTTACATATTGAATAAATCTAATAAGAATTTATATATGAAATATGCTTATTGATTTTAAAGACGAAGAATTTGAAACAAAAATTAAGAATGAAGATATCTCTGTAGTTCAATTTTCTGCAGAATGGTGTGCTCCGTGCAAGAGCCTTAAACCCATCATGGATAAGTTTTCAGATAGCTACAAAGATAAAGCAAACTTTTATTATGCTGACATAGAAAATGGTGGAATTAACACAGGTTCAGCTGCTGGTGTAAGAGGTGTACCAACTGTTATTGTTTACAAAAAAGGTGTTGAAGTAGACAGAAAAGTTGGTGGAGTTGCTGAGAGTCAAATGAAAGAATTTCTAGATAAGAATATCTAGTTTAAGTTTAAAACTTCTCCCGCAAGATACAAAGACCCTGTAATTAAAATAATATCATTTTCTTGAAGATCAATTGAGCTAATTGCTTCCTCAATAGAATTTTTATAATTAATATTTTCAAAATTTTTAATTTTCTCTTTAAGTTCACTTCCCTTAATAGCATTGGGTTGATTTGGAATGTCAATTGTTGTTAATGATTTAATATCTTTAAAGTAACTCATATATTCATTGTGGTCTTTGTTGGCCATCATTCCTAAAATAATATGTTTGTTACAATTTAGACTTTGAAGATATTCATTTAATACCTTTGCACCAAGTGGGTTATGAGATCCATCAACAAATAATAAATTATTACTAGTTAAATCTTTTAATTTTCCAGATTTTAACTCTTGTAGTCGTGCATACTTTCTATTTTAGTAATACCACTCTTAATATGTTCATCAGTTATTTTATATTCTGTTAATTGTCTAGCAGTTGCAATTGCCGTAGAGACATTTTCTAATTGAAATTCTCCAGGCAAATTAGGTTTTGGAAGTTTAAGAGCACCAAATTCATCCTCAAAATAAAAAAAATCATTTTCTTTTAATGTAAAATTATAATTTTTATTAAAGATTATTTTTTTAGAAGTATTGTCTTTAATTGTATTTTCAATACTTTTGCTTATTTCATTTGAACTTTGTTTTGCAACTACGATTTTAGAGTTTAACAAAGTGGATGTTTTCTCAAATATTATTTTTTCAACTGTTTGCTCTTCTTTTGGAAGCCAGTCTAAGTGATCCAGACCAATAGCTGTTACAATACTAGCTAAGTTTTTTTTTAAAATATTGGTTGCATCAAATCTATGAAATAGACCTGACTCAATTAAGTTAATGTTTTCAGGGTATTTCTTTGCATAATGAAAATAAGCAACCGTTAAAATTTCAAAGAAAGTGATTTGTGTTTGATTGTTAGCTTCTTCTATTTCAGAAAAAAGATTGGCTAATTCATCATCTGTTAGAGGCTTATTGTTAAAACAAATCTCTCATTAATTTTTTGAATGTGAGGACTGGTATAAATATTACATTTATAATCAGCCTCTTTTAAAATTGCATAAAGTGCCTGGATAGTTGAAAATTTTCCGTTCGTGCCAACAATAGAAATGCAACTGATTTGATCTTGAGGATTGCCTAATTTTTCTAAAAGATTTTTAGTTCGATCTAGACTTAGATCAATCTCTTTAGGATGCAGCTTTTGTAAGCGCTCTACTATCTTCTGAAGTTTCATTTTCTGATGAATTTATAGCAGAATTTTTCTTTAACAATATTGATAATAATGATCCAATTTTTTCTCTTAGGTCTTTTCTCTCTACAATTAAATCTACAAAGCCAGTTTTTTCTACATACTCACTTCTTTGAAAGCCTTCTGGTAACTCTTCTCTTACAGTGCCTTGAATTACTCTTGCTCCTGCAAAAGCTATAAGAGCTCCTGGTTCTGCTAAGTGCAGATCACCTAACATTGCATATGACGCTGTAATACCACCAGCAGTTGGATCAGTTAGAACAACAATATAGGGTAAATTATTTTTCTTTAGTTCGTTAATTGCAAGTGTCGTCCTTGTCATTTGACTTAAAGATATAAGACTTTCCATCATTCTCATTCCGCCACCAGAAGTAAACACTACAAAAGGTTGCTCATTTTCTATTGCATGTTGAATTCCGTATAAAAAAGCTTCACCTTCTGCAGCACCAATTGAGCCACCTACAAAATCAAAATCAGATGCAATTGCTGTGATTTTTAAATTTAGAATATTAGTATTAACAACCATCATTCCACAATCCATGCCAGTTTTTTTTCTAGCAGCTTTTAATCTATCTTTATAAGGTTTTGCATCATTCCAATTTAAAGGGTCATCTTGAGGAATTGGAGTTTTTAAAACTTCATAATTATTTTTGCCAAATATAATGTCAAATCTCTGACGTGGGCTTATTCTGTGGTGTTTGTTACAAGATGGGCAAACCCATAAGTTTTCTTCTAAATCTTTTTTTAAGATTGGCCCTTTACAACATGAGGTCCAGTCACTATTAGCTATCTCTGTTTTGGTTGCACGTGCTTTAATGATGGTTTTAATCTTTTCACCAAATCTTAAAGTTTTTTTAATCCAATTCATGCTATTTTTTTTCTTAACTTTAACACAATATTAGTTACATTTGTGACAGGATTTTGGCGTTTTTTAATAGAATTTGATATTTCTTTACATAAAGCACTGCCAACCACTAATCCATCAGCCTTTCTTAAAGATGCTATGGTTTTTTCAGTGATCCCAAAGCCTATTACAATATTCTTATTCTTGTTAAGTTTTTTAATTTTACTATAACGCTCTAAAATTTTTTTAGGCGAAACCTTTAGCTTGCCACCAGTTGTTGAGAGCATACTGATATAATAGACCATATCATGTGAGTCTCTTATAATTTTTTTCATTCTGTCTAGAGACGTAGTAGGAGATACTAATTGAATAAAACTAATATCTTTTTTCTTACATTTTTTTGCAAATTCTTTATTTTCTGGATAAGGAAGGTCAACAACAATTAATCCATCTACTCCTACTTTTTTACAAATATTTATAAAGTTATTATCTCCATATTGATAAATCATATTATAATAACCCATCAATATTACGGGTTTTGATTGTTTTGATTTTTTAAAATTTTTAACTATTGAAAAAACATCTTTAATTTTGATACCATTTTTNAAAGCTCTATAAGCGCTTGATTGAATCTGTCCACCATCTGCAATTGGAGTGTTATGAGGAAATCCTATTTCGCAAATGTCAGCATATTTTGCAATTGATTTTAATATCTCAAGAGACTTCTTTTTAGTACTATCTCCAGCTACCGTGTAAGTTAGTAATGCAGGTCTCTTTTCAGTTTTTACTTTTTTAAATGCTAAGTTGATTAATGACATCTTAGTTAATTTTTCCCAATCTTTCTTTTAAAATATCACGATCCTTTTTGGCATCACCACAAGAATTAACAATAATGATAGTATCTTTGTTTAATTTTGGAGCAATTTTTATAGCTTCAGCAAAAGCATGACTAGGTTCAAGACTTGGGTTTATTTTTTCAAGTTTTGTAACTAGTTTGTATGCATTTAAAGCAGCCTCATCAGTTGCAGATGTATATCTTGCTCTTTTAGTATCTTTTAAGAAGCAGTGAATAGGGGATACCCCAGGATAATCTAATCCAGCAGAAATAGAAGCGGTATCGTTAATTTGTCCTTCACTATTTTGACAAACATAAGCTGCAGCTCCATGTAATATTCCAAGTTTAGCTCCATTAGTTAGAGGTGCTGCATGTAGTTTTGAACTTTTTGGTCCACCAGCTTCAACACCAATTAATTCAATCTGCTTTTTGTCATAATCAATAAACTCACTCCAAAACCCATAAGCTGAACTTCCACCTCCAACACAATTAATGAGTTTAATTTTTTTAGGCATCTTTTTAAATTCTGACTGAATTTGAACTTTTAATTCTCTTGAAATTTGAGCTGTACTCCAGCCACAAATTTTAACAAATATATTAGGGCCTACTGTTGATCCAACACACATATGGGTGTTATCGCAATTTGAAACCCAATAACGCATGCATTCACTGACAGCATCTACTAATGTTTGGCTTCCTGAATAAACGGGTACAACTTCTGCACCATTCTTTTTCATTGCATCTACATTAGGCTTTTGTCTTTTAATATCCTTTGCACCCATGAATATTTTGCATTTAAGGCCAAATTTTTTAGCAGCCATACTCAGCATCTTTCCAGCATACCCTGCACCCGTATCACCAACGACATATTTTTTCCCTGCCTTTTTAGCAATAAGGCAATGAACTGTTGCATTATAAATTTTATGAGCTCCTCCGTTCGCCTCTGACACCATTTTGGCATATATTTGAGCTCCACTTAAGTGATCTGATAGGTTTTGAAGTTTAATAAATGAAGTAGGAGAGCCTATATAATTCTTGAAATAATAGTCTCTTTCTTTAAGAAATTTCTTATCGTATCTAAGTTTTTCAAAAAGTTCAGTTAAATCTTCAATAGGCTTTTTTAAAGTTTCAGGTATAAAATTACCACCAAATTTACCACCCCAAAATCCATTTTTGTTGTGCTGATCAATTAAAGGAATTTTTTTTTTAAGTTTCATTGTTAATTAATTTAATTTTATTTAAAAAAATATTTATTTTTGAAACATCTTTTAATCCAGATGTTTCTAGACCTCCAGAAATATCTATAATGTCTGCAATTTCTTTATAATTTTCAAGGTTATCTTCAATTTGAATATTCCCAGCAAGCATCAATTCTTTATTAATTTTAATATTTTTAATCAATTGATGATCAAAGGACATGCTTTTTTCATAACCTTTACTGTCGAATAATATTATATCTGCAAGCTCATTATATTCTAAATATTTAACTGTGTCATTTTGATCTTTTACAGTTATCGCAACAATAATTTTCTTATTATATTTTTCTTTAACTGATTTAACTTCAGTAGGTGTACAATCATAAAGTTGATAATAATCGAATGGTAAATCCTTTATTTTTTCTAATATATCTTCATTAGGTTTAACTAATACAGCAACATATTCTGATTTTTTTTTATCAACTTTTAATAGCTTTTTAAGCTTGTCGTGTTCAACAAATCTTTTTGATTTAGGCCAATTACAAATAAACCCTATCATCTTAGGTGGAGTAGGATGGGAAGTTAAAAATTCTAAAGTTTTAGAGTCAGAGACCCCACAAATCTTGCAGGGTTGGATCATTGATTTAAGTGATTAATTAATCTTTTAATGTTGTTTTTGATATTACCCTTTATTAATGACCTTCCCATTACAATACCAGAAACTTTATTTTTAAAAGCATCATTAGGAGTCATTACTCTAGATTGATCATTTGCATCATCTCCAGGTAGCCTTATTCCTGGCGTAACAATAAATAAATTTTTGTATTTTTTCCTAACTATTTTTGCTTCTTGTGCAGAACACACAATTCCAGCTGCACCTGATTTTTTTATAAGACCAGCTTGTTTTAATACTAACTGCTCTACGGTCTTGGTGTGACCAATTTCTTCAAGAGATTTTTTGTTAAGGCTTGTTAAAATTGTAACTCCTAATACTTTTAAATTTTTGTTAATTGATTTAGCTTTTTTTGTAATAGCTTTAAGCATTTCAAGGCCACCGCTTACATGAACTGTAATATATTTACATTTCTTTAAATCTTTTAAACTATCCATTGCAGATAAAGCAGTTTGTGGAATATCATTTATTTTTAAATCTAAGAAATAATCTCTCTTAAAATTTTGAAGAAAAGCTCTCCCACTTTTTGAATAAAAGAACTGTAAGCCAAATTTTGGAATTATTTGAAGTTTATTAGTTTTCGTATCGCTAATTATTTTTTTTATTTCTTTTAAGCTTGATGTATCACAAGCAACAAAGATATTTTTATTCATCATTGTTTAATTTTTTAAACATTTCCTTAGACATTTTAAAGTGAATTGTTTTTTTTTCAGGCGTATTCACTTTCTCTCCTGTTTTGGGGTTTCTTGATATTCTTGCTTTTTGAATATTAGTAGAGAACATTCCAAAACCTCTTAATTCAACACGATCTCCTCGTTTAAGGGCCTGCTTTATTTCAGTAAGAATAATATCAGTAAACTTTTCTANGTCTTTTTTTAAAAAATTTGGGTAGTTATTAGCGAGTTGTTTTAGAAGCTTTGATTTTACAATAGCCAATTTTTATTCGTCTTCTTTTTTCTTTTTCTCTAAATCATCAGATAATGATGAGAAAGGTAAGTTTTTACCACTTGCTTCAGAACCATAAGTATCTAGTGCAACTTTACGCTCAATTTCTTCTAAAAGTTTAATACTTAATGTTGCTTTTCTTTTATCTATATCTAACTCTTGAATAGCACAGTCAATTCTTTCTCCACCTGTAAATCTAGCAGGTCTTGCATCAGCAGCATTAATAGCTATTGCAGATTTTTTAATAATGAAGTCCATTTCACAGCCNTCAGGTCTTACAACAAGACCTTTGTTGTCAGTTGAAATAATCTTAACAGTGATAGTTTGTTTAACCTTTTTATCATTAAACCAATCAAAAGGGTCTGGTTGAGTTTGACGTAAGCCAACTCTAACTTTTTGTTCTGCTGCTTTTACTTCTAATACTTTAACTTTTAATTTATCGCCAATTTTATATTTAGCTAATTCTTCTTCACCATTATTTAGGTAAGTTAAATCATTACAATGCAAGAAAGCATCAATATCTAAGCCATCAACTTTTAAGAAAATAGAATATTCATTTTTACTTGCAACTTCACCCTCAACCTCAGATCCAATTGGGTAAGTTTTTTCAAATGTTTCAAAAGGGTTATCAGTTGTTAAACGGTGAGATATTGCCACTCTTCTTTTTTCTTTATCAATTTCAGTGATTACACAATCAATTTCATCTCCAACTTTAAACATTTTTTTTGCAGAAATATTTTTTTTAGTCCAACTTAATTCACTTGAGTGCAATAAAGTTGATAATCCTTTTTCAAGCTCACAAAAAGCTCCAAAGTCCATAAGCTTAACGACTTTTACTTTATAGATTTTGTTTAGTTCATAATTTGAAATGTTTTCAAAAGGGTCTGGTGTAAGCTGTTTTACTGAACAACCAACCTGAAGCTTTTCAAGATCAACACTGATTACTTTAAGGTCATGTTTCTCACCAATTGTAAAAACTTCATCAGGGTGATTAACTCTTGAATAAGAAATTTCTTGTAAGTGAACTAAAACATCAAGCTCACCATTAACACTAAAAAAACAACCAAATGAACTGTAGCCTTTTACTTCAGCACCTTTAATTATATCTCCAACTTTGAATTTTTCGACAATTTTAATTTTATCTTCTTTTTTAAATGAAGAGATTATTTCTCTTCTAGAAACACATGCGTTTCCTCTAACTTTATCTAATTTTATTAGAGCAAATTTTTGAGGCTCATTCATTAAATGACTAATGTCTTTTAATGGTTTATCTGAAATTTGAGATCCAGGTAAAAACATTAAAGAACCAGTATCGATGTGTTCAACTATGCATCCACCTTTAACACGTCCAGTAATTTTACCCATGATAGGTTCATTTTTTTCATACGCTTCAACAAGTTTGTCCCAACCTTGAATTTTTTGAGCTTTTGAAGCTGATACTAGTACTTCACCTTTTTTATCTTCTAACCTTTCAAGAAGAACAGAAATTTTTTCACCCACTTTTGCTTTATCAAGCATACCCATGCTTTTTAATTCATTAATATCTAAGATAGGCTCTGATTTTAAACCAGGTACTTCAAGAAATACAAAGTTATCAGTAACTTTGTTTACTACACCTGTAATAATTTTTCCTTCTTCAAGATTTGCTGTTTTAGTAAACTGTGAATTTAGTAATTGTTCGAATTCTTTAGAGGCAGGGTTTGAAAGGTCTTTATAAATTTCCATTAAGCTTTTAGTTTCCTATCCATAATTTGTTTAATTTTTAAAAAGCATGATCTTTTAGTTAAATTCGTGGTATTAATCAAGACCGAATCTCGAGTTCTCATAAGAGGTGAAACTTTTCTATTATAGTCACTTTTGTCACGGTTTTTGATACTTTTTAGGACTTCATTAAAAGATATTTTCTTATTTAGTCCTTTTAACTCTTTATACCTTCTTAAAGCTCTNGTCTTAGTATTTGCTGTTATAAAAAATTTAAAATCAGCATCAGGAATTATCTTATAAGTTATGTCTCTTCCATCTAAACAAGATCCATTATACTTTTTGGGAGGATGATAAGCGCTTTTAATTTGAAATGCATGAACAAGTTTTCTTATTTTTTTATCTTTTGATATAATTGATGCCATTGTTCCAACTTCATCTGATAATAATTTTTTATTTTGCAAATCTTTCATAGTTAATTTGAGCATCTTTTTTTTTATTAAACTATGACTATACTTATTTGGTTGAGTAAGTTTAATATTTGCAATTAATCTATAAATTTTTCCTGTATCTAAATAAAATAAGTTAAAATGTTTAGAAATTAATTTTGCTTGAGTGCCGGCACCAGCAGCAGCAGGTGAGTCTATTGCGATTTTAATTTTTTTTTTAAGCTTCATAGTGATGAATGGTTTATATTTTTAATTATCTTCAAAAAAGATGGAAAGGAAGTGTTGATAGAATCTTTATCGTAAATTTTCCATTTTCCACCAAAGGTTAAGGCAGCAATTGTACTCATCATAAAAACTCTATGATCCTTTAGATAGTTTTTAACAGTTATTGGTTTTTTTATTTCTAAATCAGGTTGTCCATAAATCTTAATAGAATCGTTTGTTAAATCTGTTTTTATACCCATCATATTTAAAATTTTCGAACCCCAAATTAATCTCGGACTTTCTTTTTGGTTTAGTTCTGAAAGGTCTTTAAAATAAGAAATACCTTTTGCTTTTGCTGCAATTAAAAAAATAACCAAAAATTCATCAATGGCACTACTATTTAATTCTACTGGACAATTAATAGCTTTAAGTTTTTTTGAACTTTTTATTAAAATATTAGAAATTTTTTCTCCTCTATAATTTTTTTGGTTTTCAAGTGTTATTTTGGCTCCCATTTTTTTTAAGATTGTAATAACTCCCACTCTAGAAGGATTGATATTTACATTCTTAATTAAAAGTTTTGAATTATCAGCAAGCGTTGTTAGTACCATAAAAAAAGCACTGGAACTTATGTCTCCTGGAATTTGATAATTGAAGGCACTAATTTTTTTTGGTTTTTTAATATCTATAAAATCAAACTTTTTAGTTTTTCTTACCTTGATAGGAATTTTTAAATATTTAAAAAGTAACTCTGTGTGATTTCTTGATTTCTTTGCTTTAATAGAAGTTGTTCCTGATGCATTTAGTGCTGCAAGCATTACGCTACTTTTGCATTGAGCTGAACCTTTGTTCTCAAAATATTTAATACCTTTTGCTGATTGTGTGCCAAGAATTGTTAAAGGCAGTTTATTCTTTATTTTATAAGAAAATTTAACCCCGAATTTTCTTAGAGGTGTGGTTACTCTTGAAAAATCTCTTTTAGATAAACTTTTGTCACCAATTATTTTTATTTTTTTAGGAGATTTAATTAAAAGACCTAAAATTAATCTACCAAGTGTTCCAGAATTTTTAGCATCTATTGTTAAATTTTTATTGTATTTAAAGCCATTAATCCCATTGCCTACTATTTCACAGTAATTTTTTTGTATCCGGACTTTTATGCCAAGTTTTTTGATGCTATCAATTGCAGCTAATACATCTTCTGACATTAAAAGGTTGTAAGCTTTAGATTTTCCAATTGCTTGAGATGCTAGAAGAACCCATCTTATACTTAAGCTCTTGTCTCCACTAACTTGTATCTGTTTATTAAATTTTTTTATTTTATCTTTAATGACGAGTATTTTTGGCATGCTTTAATTGAATTTAAATGAGTCACCGAAATAAGCATTTTTAGCTTCAGTGTTATTAATCAATTCATTAGGAGATCCTTGCGCTACAATCTTACAGTTTGATAAAATGACTGCAACATCTACACAAGAAAGAAGATCTCGTGCTTGGTGATCACAAATACAAATAGTTATATTACTTTCTGTTTGCAAATTTACAATAATTTCTTGTAGCATTTTAATGGTTAGAACATCTAGTGCTGCAAAGCATTCATCAAGTAAAAGTACTTTTGGGTCGCTTAATAAAGCAAGAGCAATTACTAATTTTTTTTTCTGTCCACCAGATAAAAACTTTGCTTTTATATCTCTAATAGCGTCTAATTCAAATTTAGCTATAAGCTGATCAACCTTATGGTGAATTAAATTTTTATCATCAATTACAATTTCTGCTATTGCCTTTAAATTTTCCAATAAAGTTAGATCGCTAAAATAACCTCCATATTGAGGAACATACCCAATTTTAAATTTTGTTGTTCTTAAATATATTGGGTAATTAACAACATCTATTCCTTCAAACTTTATTTTACCGTAGTTAGGTTTAATTAAACCTGTGATTAAATTAAAAATTGTAGATTTCCCAACTCCATTTGGTCCCAACATTCCTAAAATTTGTCCATGATTAATCTTAAAGCTTACGTTGTCTAAAATTTTTCTTTTACCAAATGATAAAGATATATTTTCTAGAGAGATAAGAGGCTGAGGGTTTTTGAAAGATTTAATTCTAAATTTTTTAATTACACCCATATTATTTAAATTTTTTAATTACACCCATATTATTTAGTTCCTTCGATTAATACTTTTTTTCCAGTATCATTCATAAAGATTTTAGTATCTTTAGTAGTAAGGTTCATTTCCATTTTATCAGCAAATAAATTTGTCTTTTCCCCAGTATAAATAACGTTTGTGGTAAAAACTCCAAGGTTAGTTAAAAAAGAAAAATCTAAATATTCTCCTGTCACTTTGTGCCCTGGGTAAATAACTATTACATTTTCAGAAAAAATAGTATCATAATTATTTGTATTATATTTGCCAAAATTAGAAGTAATTTTGACTGTGTCTTTATCTTTTATGAAAACAAAAGCTACAACGTCGCTTAGAAACATTAAATCAGGATTTTCAATTTTAATTTCAGCTAGTTTTGCAGTTATTTGATATTTATTACCCCTCACATCTGTAGATATATAATTA
>JGI26086J50260_1001435_pt1 | contig 13950 bp, 9 predicted proteins | sample SaaInl3SG_22_DNA_FD_50260 | JGI IMG/M metagenome (IMG submission 50260)
CCGATATGTCTGTAGAGCTCATCTACCTTCCCTTGCGGAACGAATCGGTCACTGACCCCCATGCATTTAGCCTCTCCTTTAAAGCCGAGTGAGTTTAGCTGGTATATTATTCCTTGACCCCAAGAGCCTTCAATCGCTCCCTCTTCAAGAGTGATTACCGCATCGTAGTGCTTCGAAATATGATTTAATAGCTCGGCATCTAAGGGTTTAATAAAGGGAAAGTGATAACTGTCTACGGCGTAAGATGATAACTCCTCAGCATATGCAGATAAAGTACCTGTAGACAATAGTGCGATTCGAGCTTGATTAGATTGATTGATAGCAATGGCCTTACCCCATTCTAAAGCATTACCCTTAGGAGTGAAATCAAAAATATCTGCCGAACCTCTAGGGTATCGAATTCCTACTGGGCCAGAAAGTTCGCCTGACTGAAACTGTTCTACAACTGTTGTTAAACTTTGATACAACTCTTCTGGGCCTCTTGGAGCAAGTAACGTAAAATTAGGTATCGAACGAAGGGCTGCAATATCAAACATGCCGTGATGAGTAGGGCCGTCCTCTCCTACAATTCCTGCTCGATCTATAGCGAAAATGACCGGTAGTTTTTGGAGTGCTACATCGTGAATAATCTGATCATAGGCTCTTTGCAAAAAAGTCGAATACAAGTGACAAACAGGAAGAAGCCCCTTAGTTGCTAGACCCGCAGAGAAGGTTACCGCGTGTTGTTCTGCAATCCCCACATCAAAAGTTCTTTCGGGGTAGGCTTCCTTAAACAAATGCAGCCCACTACCCGATAACATTGCTGGTGTGACAGCAACCAATCGCTGTTCATTCTCACCTAAACGCACCATTGAGCGCGCAAAAACATCTTGATATTTTAATGGCTCATTAGAGGTGATTCGTTCTCCGGTAGTTGGCTCGAATTTCCCAGGAGCATGATACGTTATCTGATCGGCTTCTGCTTGCGCTAACCCTTTACCCTTAATGGTTCGAATATGAATAAGCTGTGGACCCTTTTTTGACTTGGCGTCCTGAAAGGCCGTGATTAATGCTTCTAGGTTGTGACCATCAATTACGCCCGTGTAAGCTATTCCAAGAGACTCAAAGAAGTTCGGATCATTCAAATCCTCGATTTGATTCAAATACTGCTTTAAAGACCCAGTACTCGGATCAATACCCATGTTATTATCGTTAAGAACTACAATAACATTTGCCTTCGTTTCTGCGATATGATTCAGGGCCTCGAAGGCCATCCCTCCGACAATCGAAGCATCTCCAATAACCGCAATGAAATGATTGTTCTTATGAGCGAGTTGATTAGCCACCGCCATACCCATTGCAGCAGAAATAGAGGTAGAACTGTGTCCCGTGCCAAAAGAATCATAGATCGACTCCTCACGCTTTGGGAAACCGCTTATCCCATTAAAAGTTCTCAAGGTATCAAAGACCTCATCCCGACCAGTAATTAATTTATGAGCATAAATCTGATGACCCACATCAAAAACGATCCCATCATCAGGGGTATCAAAAACCTTGTGCAGGGCGACAGTGAGCTCTACTACGCCTAGACTCGCACCTAAGTGTCCGCCTCGTTTGGCAACCACATGTATGATGCGCTCGCGCAAATAATTGGTGAGCGAGAGAAGCTCCTCGTCCTTAAGCGAACGTAAAGTCTGTGGACTTAAATTTTGAAACCCTGTCTTCATCGAAACACAAAGGTAGTAGGTAATATTTGAATACCTTTGAGGAATCATGCAAGACCCTTTCGACGATACCTATTTTATGCGCAAAGCCCTTGATCTGGCCCATAAAGCCTATGATTTGGGAGAGGTGCCTGTGGGCGCGGTGATTGTATCCGAAAATCGAGTGATCGGGAGCGGACACAACCTCAGCGAAAGACTTAATGACGTGACCGCACACGCTGAAATGCAAGCCATAACCGCGGCAGCCAATTACCTGGGAGCTAAATACCTGCAGAACTGTACCCTCTACGTCACCTTAGAACCTTGTCAAATGTGCGCTGGAGCCCTGTATTGGTCTCAAATATCTCGAATAGTATATGCGGCTTCAGATCTGAAAAGAGGCTTCAATACCATGGGAGGTCAACTCCACCCCAAAACCGTTTTAGAAAAAGGACCACTTGCAGAGGAAAGTGAAGCGATACTGAAACAGTTTTTCAGTCAGCGCCGTTAACTTGAGGGAGGGTCCTTCTTGTCAGATTGCATCTTCCTTATATTCTCCTCAGTAAGCATATAGTCTTTCATCTTCTTACCAGGGCTTTCCACCAGAAGAAAGAGCGGCATCACCACAAAGAAAATCATCACAGTACCCAAACCCTTTAATCGATTCGACACATCGGGCTCAAGGTCAAGTAGAAACCCCGTTAGAATGATGACCATTGCAGTAATGAATAGTATAAGAATACCCCATCGTTTTTTCTGCAAAGCGCTCACTTTCTTAAGACTTTTTAAGGCTGAGATGTAGTTCGTCGAGTTGCTCTTGAGTAGTGCGAGCGGGCGCATCGATCATCACATCCCTACCACTATTGTTTTTAGGGAATGCGATGAAATCACGAATGGTCTCGGCTCCACCTAAAATAGCTACTAAACGGTCTAATCCGAAGGCAATCCCACCGTGTGGAGGTGCACCGTATTCGAAGGCATCCATTAAGAACCCGAACTGTTCTTTAGCCTCTTCAGGAGTAAACCCTAGGTGCTTAAACATGAGCTGTTGGGTAGCTTTGTCGTGAATACGAATAGAACCTCCGCCAATTTCATTACCGTTAAGAACTAAATCATAAGCATTGGCCTTAACTGCTCCTGGTTCGGTGTCTAATAAATCGATTTGTTCTGGCTTAGGCGAAGTAAATGGGTGGTGCATGGCATGGTATCTTCCGGTTTCCTCATCCTTTTCTAGAAGTGGGAAATCAACAACCCATAAAGGTGCAAATTCATCAGACTTTCTAAGCCCTAATTTTTCGGCCATATACATGCGAAGCGCACTCATTTGCGTTCTAGTTGATGAAAGATCACCAGACAACACAAGGATTAAATCTCCAGCTTGAGCGCCGGTTTTCTGAGCCCATTCGGCTAGATCTTCGGCATCGTAAAATTTATCTACGGACGACTTGAAAGTTCCGTCCTCATTACAACGAACATAGACTAAACCTTTCGCTCCAATTTGCGGTCTTTTCACCCAATCAATAAGGGCGTCGATTTCTTTACGTGTATAGGTATTAGCCCCAGGAACCGCGATACCGACTACATACTCGGCACTATTGAATACCTGAAAATCCTTATGTTGGGCAACTTCATTAAGATTAGTGAGCTCCATCCCAAATCGAATATCTGGCTTGTCGTTTCCGTAACGTTCCATCGCCTCATCATAGCTCATTACCGGGAATTTACCAGTCTCTACCCCATGAATCTCTTTCAACAAATGAGCTGTTAAACCTTCGAAAGTATTTAAAACATCTTCTTGGGTTACGAAGGACATTTCACAATCAATCTGAGTAAATTCAGGCTGTCGATCGGCTCTTAAATCCTCATCTCTAAAACACTTAACAATCTGAAAATATTTGTCCATTCCTCCAACCATAAGCAATTGCTTAAACGTTTGAGGTGACTGTGGGAGGGCATAAAATTGCTCAGGATTCATTCGGCTAGGAACCAAGAAGTCACGAGCCCCTTCAGGGGTGGACTTAATAAGATAGGGGGTCTCTACCTCTATAAATCCTTTGGAAGAGAGATAATTTCGAACGAGCATACTAATCTTATGTCTGAAGATTAGATTGTTCTTCACTGGGTTACGGCGAATATCTAAGTAGCGATACTTCATGCGAAGCTCATCACCACCATCCGTCTGATCTTCTATGGTAAATGGCGGAAGCTTGGCCGTATTTAAAACCGTTAACTCACTCACTAGAACTTCGACTGCCCCGGTAGCTAGATTTGGGTTTTCTGAACTGCGCTCAATTACCGTACCCTTAGCTTGAATTACGCATTCTCTTCCTAAATCTCTAGCCTTCTCTAGTAGAGCAGAATCAGTGCGTTCCTCATCTAAAACCAATTGTGTGATACCGTATCGATCTCTCAAATCGATCCAGAGCACAAAACCTTTGTCTCTGATCTTAGAAATCCATCCTGATAAGACAACTTCTTTATTTACATCCGATGCGCGAAGGGCGCCACAGTCAACAGTTCTAAACATAATCAATAGGGCACTAGGACAATGAAAATAGTGCTTGGCAAAAATACGAACGGCATTTGATTCAAGCCCTTATTGCACTCAAAATCCTCCAATGTAAATTTAATGTTAACAATAATTCGTCTGTTTGTAAATTTATTGTTAACTTTGTGTAAACATAAAATCAAAGCCATATGAAAAACGCACTATTTTTAGGTTTATTGATACTAGGAGTATCAGTATCTACGGCGCAAGTGAAAGCTTCAGAAAAAACCGGGAAGGTGGAGTCTGTGAGTTATGACACTAAATCAAATGGCGATTCAGTTGAAATAACGTATCGTCATGCAAATGGGATGATTGCCCAGCAGGGATACCTGAAAGACAAGAAACCAGTAGGTGTTTGGAAACAATTCGACACTGACGGGCACGTGATTGCCAAAGGAACCTATGTAGAAGGAAAGAGAGAAGGAACTTGGTTCTTCTTAACCAATGAAGGAATTCGCATTGCGAATTACTCAAACAATCAACTAGTAAGTCATGCCATCAGTAAGGATGGTTATGCACTGCTTAACGATTAAACACCAAGATTTAAGTTCAAAAAAAAGCCCGGTTCATCCGGGCTTTTTCATTTATGCTATTCTGCGGCTTTTAAAGATTGCCCATTTCATACGATAGGTAATGTGATACAGTACCGGTACAATGATAAGTGTTAAGAAGGTAGCTACCACAAGACCGAAGATTACGGTCCAAGCTAGTGGCCCCCAGAAAATAACATTATCCCCTCCTACGTAGACTTGTGGATCGAATCGAGTGAACATTGTGATAAAATTGATGTTTAATCCAATAGCTAGCGGCACTAAACCTAAGACCGTGGTAATCGCAGTTAATAATACAGGACGAAGTCTTGCCTTTCCGCCAATAATCACAATTGAGGTAAGTGTTTCACGATCTAATAAGGTCTTTTCATCGACCCCTAATTCAGTAAGCTTTCGGTCAATGAGAATCTGAGTATAATCTAGGAGCACTACCCCATTGTTTACCACAATACCCGCAAGAGCAATAATTCCCATCATCGTCATCATAATTACAAAAGGCCAACCAGTGACCATCAGTCCACCGAAAACGCCAATGAGACTTAGGAAGATTGCAATCATAATAATCAGCGGTTTTGAGATTCCACTAAACTGAAAGATGAGAATAAAGAAAATTAGTGCCAACCCGGTGAAGAATGCTCCCATCAAGAAAGACTGTTGCTTATTCTGCTCCTCAATTTGTCCGGTATAGTCAATGGTCACCCCTTCAGGAAGATCTCCAAATGACTGCATCTCTTTTTGAATCTGATCGACAATTTCAGTTGCATTACCACCAGGGGTTAAGGCTGAATAGAGCGTAATCACCCGTTTCCCGTTCTTGTGTTTAATCGAAGAGAATCCTGAAGTGTTTCTCGCACTAGCCACGGCAGAAACTGGGACTTCTTTAATCTGTCCATTCGCCGGATCCCTAAATATGATTCGCTGCTCAAATAAGGCGCTCTTATCATACTTCAGCTCTTTATTGAAGCGAACATTGATATCGTAATCCTCTCCATTTTCTTTGTAAATACCCGCCTTTTCTCCAAATAAAGAGCGGCGTAGTTGAAGACCCACTTGAGCGACGGCAACCCCAAGATCACCTGCTTTTTTGCGATCTACATAGACTTCTAATGCGGGTTTGTCTTTAGTTACATCTAGCTTGATGCCCTCCATTCCATCAATACTCTTTTCGTTGATGAAATTCTTCATCTGAGTACCTAAGGCCATCAGTTCGTCATAGTCATCACCCTGAACCTCGATATTTACAGGATATCCTGTAGGTGGACCTGTAGGGTCTTTCTCTACAGAAATAATTACTCCGGGATAGACTCCGGCGAGCGCTTCTTGAATTCGTTTTCTTAATGCTTCACTGTCTAAACCGTGACGCTCCTTAAACTCACGCATTTGAATGACGAGCTTGCCTCGGTGTGGCATTTCTGCGGCCGAACCTCCCTCAGTAAAAGGGTTTTCGGCGCCTTTACCAACCTGAGCAATAGCGGTTTCTACTAGCGCATTCTTACCATCGATTTGATAAATAGGATCGTTAATAATGGCATAAACTCGCTCTTCAATTGACTTGGTAAGCTCGTTAGTTTTCTCAATATCGGTTCCTTGCGGATATTCGATATAGATGATCACCTGCTTGGGCGTATTGTCTGGGAAAAATTCAATCTTGGTTCTACCCATTCCGATTGAAGCACCAAATCCCATAAATGCAACGATAAGAAGTAGCGTAGTGGCTAAGAAATAATAATATACATTTCTGCCTCTTAGAGCTATCTTCAATTGTCTTTCGTAAAAATTCTCAAGACGAACCAATGCATTATTCTGAAAACGTAGGGTTGCCTTGTAAAGGAATCCTTTATAAGCCCACATCAAGAGAACGGTTGCAATCATCAATGAACCAAATCCGCGAACTGCACCCCCGAGTAAAATAATAAACCCTCCGATAGGCACAAAAATGGCGGTTAGTTTCAATAGAAATTTGGTTGGAAGTGGCTTCTCACCAACCACCATAAACTGAGAAACCAACATCGAGTTCATAAAGATCGCAACGAAAAGCGAAGACCCTAAAACCACCGATAAAGTGATCGGGAAGAAAATCATAAACTGCCCCATTACTCCTGGCCAGGTACCTAGCGGCACGAATGCGGCCACTGTAGTCGCGGTTGAAATGATAATAGGAATAGCGATTTCTCCGATTCCTTTCTTGGCTGCCTCGATGCGCGACATCTTTTCAGTATCCATCAATCGGTAGACATTTTCAACCACTACTACCCCATTATCTACCAGCATCCCGAGTCCCATGATGAGTCCAAATAAGATCATCGTATTCAACGTGTAGCCAAGGGCACTCAAAATCATAAACGAAATGAACATCGACATCGGGATAGCGAACCCAACAAAGAGTGCATTTCTAAAACCTAGGAAGAACATCAGTACGGCAACTACCAGAATCACCCCAAAAATGATGTTGTTCACTAAATCGTCCACTTGATTAATGGTCGTGGCAGAAGTATCACTTGTAATCGTTACTTCTAGGTCTGATGGCAGAATATTAGCTTTCGCCTCATCAATAATGTCATAAATCTGCTGGGCAGCATCCACCGCATTTTGACCCGAACGCTTTTTAACATCGAGCATCACAACACGCTTTTGAGACTCTCTTGCGTAAGTGGTACGCTCCTCTTCTTTAAAGCTTACTTCTGCGATATCTCTTAAATACACCGAACCATTTTCAGCCTTAACCACAAAGTTTTCAAGCTCTGATGGGTCTTCAATTTCTCCTAGAATTCTAATGGTTCTGCGCTGTCCACTCGAGACCATATTACCCGCAGAAAGCGTCATATTTCCATTAGCAATCGCTCCAAGAATATCATTAAAACTCACCTTAGATGCCATCATCTTGTAAACATCTACAGCTACTTCTACCTCCTTGTCTTGCGCACCTCGGATATCGACCTCTTTAATTTGTGGAAGATCTTCAATGGCATCCTCTAAATATTCGGCATAGGACTTTAATTGCTCGGTCGTATAATCGCCTTTGAGGTTTACATTCATGATAGGCTGAGACTCCGCAATATTTAGATCAAAAACATTAGGCTCAACCTTTGCTCCATTAAAAACGGGCCAATCTTCGCTTGCCTTTTCGATGTCTACCTCATTTTGAACGCGGACCTTAGCCTCAGCGATAGTCACTGACTCTTCAAATTCTACCATAATCATCCCGTAGTCTTCTTGAGAAGTACTGGTGAATTTGGTAACGTTTGAAATATTTTTAATTCGGTCCTCTAGTGGGTCAATCACTAGTCGCTCGATATCTTCGGCGGTATTGCCAGGATAAACCGTACTTACATAGATCTTGGTCTCAATTACCTCAGGAAATTCTTCCCGCGGCATCGCAAAGTACGAGGCAAGACCTACGGTGAAGAAAAGGGCAATTAACACATAGATAATCGTTGGGTTATCTATCGCCCAAGAAGCTAAGCGATATTCCTTATTCGCGTTTTTTGATGCTTTATTCATCACTAATTAGTTTAACCACTTTACTGGTTGATTGTCTGACACCTTTTTTGCCCCTTCAGTAATAAGTAGTGCTCCCTTTTCAACTCCTTCTAACACTTCAATAAGGTCCTCTGAAGTTTTTCCAGTTTCAATGATTAGACGTTTGGCAATGTATCCTTCAGTCGACTTTTCTAGAGCAAAACAATACTGCTGACCCTCTGCATTTTCTGAAACCACTGACTGAGGAATCATAATCGCCGACTTATTTGAATAATCATTTATTGCAACCGAAGCCATTAAATTAGGTCTAATAAAGCCGCTATGATTATCAAGAGGTATCTCGACCGTAAACGAACGATTACTAGGGTTGATCACCTTACTAACTCTTGCAATTCGTGCATCGACCTCTTCCCCAATAGCAGATAAATTCACACGAACTTTAGAACCCTCACTGATAGAGGTAATATGAGTCTCAGGCACATCTACCTCAACATATACCTCATCGATATTTACCACTCTAAACAGTTCTGAACCCATACCTGGGGCAACGATGGTTCCCGGCTCCTTAAAAATCTGATCTACGGTTCCATCAAAAGGAGCACGTACTATCGATTTCTCTGCTTGAAGACTTAAAGCATCGACGGCTTTTTCTGCCGATTCAAATTGGGTTTTAGCTTGAAGAAATTGAATTTCTGATCCAATATTTTGAGACCAAAGACGCTCTTGACGATTAAAAACGGTTTCTGCAAGTAGTAGTTGAGATTTTGCTTGCGCAAGCTGTGCCAAGAGCCCGCCGTCATCAATTCGAGCAAGCACCTGATCCTTTTCTACCTTCTGCCCCTCAACAACCAAGACCTCTAGTAATTGACCAGGCATTTCAGGATAGACATTAATGTTTTTCATGGTTTTCACTGTACCTTGAAAAGAGGTGAAGTGATTAAACTCTTGCGGAGTAACCTCATAAGTAGCAACAAGCGGCAAACTTGCTGATTTATCGAGAGAAGCAATAACCACATCTAATCGTTTTATATCCGCATCGAGGGCATTACGCTGTGCAGATAGCTCGGTGCGTTTTGCTCTTAAAAGACTTTCATCGTTTGAGGCGATGAGCTCATCAATAGATCCTGACGATTTTGATTGACAAGAAACGCTAACAAGACCTAGCGTCAATAGTAAAGTCGAAATAGTTGATTTCATAATAGGTGGTTAAAGCGATTCGTTTAAAAAGTTTGCTAAATCAGTATGTGAGGTCACTACCGAAACAAGAGCAGACAGATACTCTTGCTGGGCAGCAAAAAGCTGTAATTGTGCTTCGCGAAGCTCAAAACTACTCGCCATACCCTCTTTGAATTTGATTTCATTCTTATCAGCAATGCGCTGAGCGAGATCTAAATTGTCTTTGGTGGTAACTACCTGTTCACGTGCCAAGGTTAATGCACTGGTCAGGGTCTCGAATTGTAACCCTAACAATCGTTCAGTCTCTGTTTTGGTATTTTGAGCTTTTAAATCAGCAATCTTTGCTCTCTGAGTATTCGCAGATCGAAGGAGTGAACTGAAAAGTGGGATTTGCAGGTTTACCCCCAAAATAGCTGTATTGAAGTACTTTTTATCGGGATCTAAAAAATCAAAGGTGTCTCCGAATGCATTAGCTCCTAAACTGAGACTACTACTTAGCGTAGGTAAAGCTTTACTCTTGGCCAATTTCAATTCAAGAGAGCGCTGCTCGGTTAGATTCTGAACCATCCGATAATCGACATTCTTATTTAGATCAAAATCGGTTGGGATTTCTTCAACCATTTCAATACCCACTAAGCGCTCTAGTGTATCGAGTAGGTATAACGGATCATTAATCTCTCTACCCATCATTACGTTCAACATCTGCTTGCTAATCTTAGCCAAGCGATAGGCATTACGCTCATTACTCTGTAGGGTTTTAAAAGTAAGTCGCAACTGATCGACAGTTTCTTCTTCACCTAACCCATTTTTCAAAAGCGCTGTAGCTTCAAAAAGGTTTCGCTCAATCTGTGCTACATTTTTTGAGAGCAATTCAGCACTTTGGGCAGCCATAAGCGCATTAGCATAGGCCGAGACTATTGATGCCCTAACCTCTAATGCAGTTTTGTCGTAGGCGTTTTGAGAATACTCTAAAAAGGTTCTGGTCGCTTGTACCCCAACAACATAAGAACCATCAAAGATGAGCTGATTCCAAGTTACCGATGCGTTTAAACTTTGCGGTTGCCCAAAAACCACCTCTGAAAATGTTCCAGGTTCACCACCGAAAAATTCAGCAGGAATTTGTGCTACGGGCTGCTTTAATTGATTCTGGTAATTTACTGAACCTTGAATCTGCGGAAGTCCAGAAGCAATCGTTGCCCATTTTTGCGCCAATGCATCCTTTTTGTCAGCAGCAGCATTTTTCATTGATGCATTTTCTATTAACGCATAATCTACTGCTTGCTCTAGGGTAAAGCTCGAGATAGTTTCTTGACCAAAGGTCGATGCGCTAACTAAAAAGACAAGTACTTGAAGGGTCTTTTTCATTCTTGATTGTTGATTAAATAGGTTTCTAGATATGCTGCTCCTTTTGCAGTGGCAATACCTCTGACATGATAAATAATGTGTTGAAAAATTAACTCCTGCGTATTGAAGAGTTTCTCAGGAAATTCTTGGGGATCTCTAAGNGAGAAATAGGTAAAAAAGTAAAGTCTAAAAATCATCTCGGGATTCATATCGTCTCGATAGACTCCTAGTTCAATTCCTCGACGGATATTCGACATCAAAAAGTCTCTCATCATCATAAGTTGTTCATCTTTCAAACGTTTAAAAAGCGCAGGAAAATATTTCTGAAGCTGATATTGAGGAGAACTCTTTTCATTCTTCAAAAAGCGACGAACAATTTGACGTACCTCAAATAGCTCATCGATCGGATGCAGTTCCTTCGTCGCTAGCTGATCAATGCTAGAGTTAATCGTACTGCAAAGATGAAGGGTTGAACACTCGACTAGGTGAGACTTATTTTCAAAAAAGGAATAAATCGTCTTCTTGGAGATCGCCAGTTCTTTGGCAAGATCATCCATGGTAACGCTCTTGAAGCCTAAATCCAAGAACATTTGAGTGGCTTTATGCAGAATTTCCTTTTTCAAGGCTGCAAAGATACGATACCGGAAACTTTTAAAACGAAAAAAGTTTCCAGAGTTAATAATTATTTAACGAAAAGACCACCGCCAATTTTCTCCTACTTTTGTGAAAACATGCCTATGGAAGCCTTTATCCCGTATCAGAAAGCAATCGTTACTTATTTAGAAGCGTACTCGAGCGAAAAAGAACCTAGAAATTTATACGCTCCGATTGAATACATATTGAACTTAGGAGGAAAAAGACTTCGACCTTCTTTAGTCCTTGCAGCAGCAGAATTATATGGGGTTCATCATGAAAAGGCATTGCCAGCAGCGGCAGCCATCGAAGTCTTTCACAACTTCACCCTAGTACATGACGATATTATGGATGAGGCTGCGCTTCGAAGAGGGGAACCAACCATTCACCAAAAATGGGACCTCAATACGGGCATTCTCTCTGGAGATGCAATGCTCATTGAAGCCTATCGATATTTTGAGAACTACCCACCTAGCCTGGCCCTCTCCCTTTTAAAACTCTTTAACAAGACTGCACTAGAAGTTTGCGAAGGACAACAATACGACGTTGATTTTGAAACGAGAACAGATGTATCCGAATCAGAATATCTACAAATGATTCAGTATAAGACTGCGGTACTTCTGGGTTGTGCCTTACAAATGGGCGCACTAATCGGCGATGCTTCTGAAAAGGAATCAAACCACCTATATCAATTCGGGCTACTGTTGGGTACTGCCTTTCAAATACAAGATGACTATCTAGATGCCTTTGGATCTCCAGAGAATTTTGGAAAGACAGTAGGCGGAGACATTATTGAGAACAAAAAGACGCTACTCTACATCAAAGCTTTTGAACTCGCTAATGAGGAGCAAAAAAATGTGCTTGAACTCGCCTATCAAGATCAAACCGAACAAAAGGTCGAACGAGTGAAAGAATTATTTGTAGCTACCGGAGCCGAGGCCTCGGTAAAACAAGCGGTACAAGCCTATACTGAACTATCCTTAAAAGAACTTGAAAAATTGAGTATCGCAGATAACAAGAAGGAACTTTTAACTCAATTTGCACATTCATTAATGGTTAGAAACCTTTAAAAAGCCACCTGAAAAAGGCTTTGATGAATGGGATAGGTCGATTGGCCGACATGATCGATAGCTCTTGCAAAAAATGAGTTTTCTCGTCTAAGAACTGAAGAATTAACTGCGGTTGACGCTTTTCAAAAAGACGCACAAAAAGTCTTGAACCCGCTCCATTTTTTCGATCCAATAGATCAAGCAGTAACAGGTCGTACAACCAGAAACGATCTTTAAACTTTAATTTCGGAAGTCTCTCAGGGTCTTTCTCGACAAGATCAGCAATTTGCTTTACCCTTTGCAGACTTCGATTGAAAGCGAAACCTGTCGAAGGCTTGGCCCATCCGCCATTGAGACCAATAGGTAATACTCGGGAAGACAAAGGTCGCCACANCGGATGCGAACTCATAGGTATACTCCCCTTTTCTCTAGAAATCACCTTGTAGTCTGAAATCTCTTTCAGAGTGAGATATTCATGTATTGCTTCCTCATACTCTGAATCTTTTAAAGGTTGATGAGAAAACAAGGTATACTCAAAAAGAGCACGAGTCGCTGAAGTGGGAAGTACGTACATGAACCGGGTATTTCCTTTCTGCGGAACACTAAAATCCATAAAATCTGCTTTACTCGCATCGAATACCTCTTGATTCGTTTCAATTTCAAGACCGATGAAATGCTGTTGTAAAACCGGATATCTAGAACCTGCAAGNCGATCATAACTAAATCTAGAGTCAAAACAAATCTTAGCCGACTTAGACNCCCCTGAAGACAAGTNNATATGNGCNANATCCTTNTTGCTCTCAATNNGTTCNACCTCATCCNGAACAAAATCAATTTGAGGNTGATTTTTTANAATNGGNCNGTANTGATCGTGGAAGTCNGCACCTTCTATACGGTTATAGGTNNANGGNTGAATTGANGCGTACGGTTTGTCATNNTCATCGCTAACAGCAATNTGAGTGTACTTGTGTTTNACNANAAAGTCTAAGGAGTGACCCGNTTCAGCCCAAAAGCACCAAGTACGATTACGGTAATCTCCACCTTCTCGATCGACAATCAGTACTTTTTTAGTCGATAAACTAGGTCGATTAACCAGCTCCATAGCTAGCAAGGTGCCTGCAGCACCCGCACCGATTATCGCAAAATCATAGCTCATTTTAGTAAAGATAGTGTTTCAATTCATCGAAATCTATTAGTTTTGTATACCAAAACAAATTTCATGGAGGCGATCTTCTCTTATTTTGAACAACTCAGTCCAGTGCGTGCAGCATTCTATGCTACTCTTTTTACTTGGGGAGTTACTGCTGCCGGTGCAGCACTCGTCTTTCTATTTAAGACCATGAACCGAGCAGTGCTTGATGGGTTTTTAGGATTCACAGGAGGAGTGATGGTGGCCGCTAGTTTTTGGAGCTTGCTCGCTCCAGGTATTGAAATGAGCGAAGGCGAAGGCTTTATCAAAGTAATTCCCGCCGCTGTTGGTTTTATAT
>JGI26086J50260_1001436_pt1 | contig 13941 bp, 9 predicted proteins | sample SaaInl3SG_22_DNA_FD_50260 | JGI IMG/M metagenome (IMG submission 50260)
AAGAAGCGTTTCTTAACGTTTATGTTTTAGACTGTTTTATTTTTACTGTATGAGAAACATTTTTTTCGAACCCAATTAGTTCATTTTTTTTAGAAGTATACTGTTTTTCCAATCTAGTATTTGGGTTTAGACTCTAAAAAAAGAGATTCATTATTACTGCTCTTTAATGAAGTGCTAGATATACTCTTTCTTAGACAATCATTTAAGCGTATAGTTTATACAGTGAGGAAGTAAGGTTCTGTCGCATTAATTATTTTTCGACCTTTTTTCATCGAATTCCTTGAATGTTGAAAAAGTTAACTCACACCAATTCAAATTTTTATGATTTTTCGTTTTGCATGAATTAGACTTCAAACAGTGATTTTTTAGTTAATTCGACAGAACCAATTAAAGGACTATTGAAATGAGGAAGCATGTAGAGTGCATACATATCTTTTATTGAATATAATGCGCCAAATATTATATTCGATAATCAATAGTTAATTTCTATTAAGTTTATGTTTTCACCTGTTTTGTAAGAACATAGTTCTTTCTTAATGGAAATGGACTTTTAATTTAAGATTAATTAATTAATCTTTTTTCAAAGAAAGACAGCAGTATATAAGACGAAAAAAAGATAACGTTTATTCAATAAGTGTAATGTTCCTCTGATTTTATTTTTGTCAAAATCAAAAAAAACACCTGACTTACTCAAAATCAGGTGTTTCATTACATCGGAATGTGTGATATATGATGTTTTTATTTTTTAAAGGCTCTGATTATTATTATTGATTAATCAAACTTTTTTCAAAGAATGACAACAATAGGTTTAGGGTTTTGTGATTAATACTTTATCAAAAGTTAAGTATTTAGTTTTTGTCTTGTTAGCATCAGAATATTCAACTTTTATGCAACCAGTATTGCACATTTTGCCGATAGTATCAACATAGATTATTTTGGATTCTATTAATTTATCTTTTTTGTAAAAATATACTTTTTGACCAACGCTGTATTTACCTTTAAACCCTGATTCTGTATCAGAAGGAAGAGTACTTCGTTTTTTTGAAAGAGTATCTAATTCAGGTTGTTTTAAATTATTATTTAATTGGTTTCTTGTTGTTGTTATTGAAGAACCGTCAGCCTTTTTTTTTAAAATATAATGATAAACAGATTTATTACTGTGAGTTAACAACATTGTACTATGCAATTCCCAGCCATTATTAGCAAATAAGTTTAACGCGCCCATCATTCCGTTAACTTTAAAAGCATTTCCTTTAGAGTCCATTAGACCATAATTATTTCGCGCTTCTTTAATACTTCCAGCCTGTCCATAGTCTACCGAAAGTGAAACCTTAAAAGGCTTAAGTATTGACGATTGACCTACTAATTCAATATATTCGGCATCAATCTTTGATATATGAACGCCTCCAACAGTTTGAGATTTTCCAAACAAACTAATGAATATTGCTACAACAACTAATTCTAATTTCTTCATAATTTTACTCTCTAAAAGATTTAAAGGTAATAATATTTTAGACGAATTTTTATTATTACGTTTCCACAGATACTAGGTAAGGACAAGGTATCTTTAATTTAAGGTGGATTAATCAGACTTTTTTAAACAAAGACAATAGTGTTTTAGAGTAGACTAAGATATAGTTTAGTCAAGAAAAGCGATATTTTTCTAGTATGTTGGGTAAAATGTTGGGTAGTTCAAGAAACAAAAAACGCCTAACTCATTTAGAATTAGACGTTTAATCTGTTTTTATTGAGGTCCCGAGCGGATTCGAACCGCTGTACAAGGTTTTGCAGACCTCTGCCTAGCCACTCGGCCACAGGACCATTATTGGGCGTCAAAAATAAGCAAAAAACTTTAAATCATCATCCAATTTGTTATTTAATCTCTTCTAAAACCAGTAATCGGTTTTAAGGTATCTATATTTTCTTCGATTATAATGGCAACATTGTTAACATCGCCGTTTATTGGAGGAGTTAATTTAGTTACTTTAACACATATAGAATACAGGTTACTTACGTTTTCTTTAATGTTATTGATTATTCGTTGGCCGGCGTGTTCTATCAACTTAGAACGTATAGACATTTCGTCTGAAACAATTTTATTGATGGTTACATAGTCAACTGTTTTACTCAAATCATCTTCTAACGCTGCATCGCTAAAGTTTGTGGTTACAGAAATATCCACAATGTAGTGTCCGCCTATTTTTGCTTCTTCTGGTAAACAACCGTGAAATGCGTAAAGCTTAATACCATTAACTTCAATCGTATGTTTCATGTTATGCCTTTAATTCTAAAACTTTATTGATACCAGATTCCATTCTTGAAATACTCTCGTCTTTTCCAATTAGTGAGGCTATTTCAAACATACTTGGACCCATACCTTTACCAGTTAATAAGAGTCTAAACGCAGGTAAAACAGCTCCGATTCCCATTTCTTTTTCCTCTAAAAATGTTTTAAATGATGTCTCTATATTGTCGCTAGAAAAATCATTTATTGTACTTAGCTTGAGTGTCCACTCTTGCATTAATTCTGCAGTGTGATCTTTCCATTTTTTCTTTACTGTTTTTGCATCATACTGAGTAGGAGCAGAGAAAAAATAGTCACCTTCAGTAAGCATATCTTTTAGAAAGGTTGCTCTTTCCTTCATGAGTTGTACTACATTAATTAAAAAGCTTTCGTCATACGGTTTGCTTAAAAGTTTTTGTAGTTCTTGTGCTACACCTCGTTCGTCTGCTTTTCTTAAGTATTGTTGCTGGAACCATTTCGTTTTATCAGCATCAAATTTAGCACCAGCTTTTCCAACACGTTCTATAGAAAAAGCTTCAATAAGCTCCTGTAATGAAAATAACTCTTGTGTTGTTCCTGGGTTCCAACCTAATAAAGCAAGCATGTTAATGAATGCTTCAGGTAAATATCCTGCTTCTCTATATCCGCTATAGAGTTCCCCTTCCGAAGTAGTCCAATCAATTGGAAATACAGGAAAACCTAAACGGTCTCCATCTCTTTTGGATAGTTTACCATTTCCGTCCGGGCGCAAGAGTAAAGGAAGGTGAGCAAATTTTGGAGCATCCCATCCAAATCCTTTGTATAATAATATATGGAGTGGAGCAGATGGTAACCACTCTTCACCTCGAATAACGTGAGAGATTTCCATAGTGTGGTCATCAACAATGTTAGCTAAATGGTAGGTTGGCATTCCATCGCTTTTAAATAACACCTTGTCATCTAGGTTAGATGTATTAACTACAACCCAACCACGTACTTCGTCTTCAAAACGAACATCTTCATTTCTAGGCATTTTGAAACGAATGACGTAAGGCTCATTATTATCAAGTCTTCGCTGAACTTCATCTTGTGGCAAAGTAAGCGAATTTTGCATGTTTCCGCGTGTTATGGCATTGTATTGCCAATTAGGCATTTTCATTTGCTTGGCTTTATCTCTCATCTCTGTGAGTGACTCTGCACTGTCAAATGCATAATAAGCCATACCGTTTTTTATTAGCAGTTCAGCATAAGGCTTATACATTTCTTTTCGCTCAGATTGTACGTAGGGTCCATAATTACCACCAATACCTGGAGCTTCGTCTGGAGTGATTCCACACCATGCTAATGCTTCCATAATATAATCAAAAGCTCCGGGTACAAACCTTGTTTGATCGGTGTCTTCTAACCTCAGGATAAAAGTTCCGTTGTGTTTTTTGGCAAATAAATAATTGTATAATGCAGTTCTAACCCCACCCATATGTAAGGGTCCAGTAGGAGAAGGTGCAAATCTTACACGTACAGCTTTTTCAGACATCTTTTAAATTTTGGGCAAAGATAATGTAATCTAGGAACTGTTAATTTACTTGATGTGAACATATTTAGACATGTCATCTACAGAATAGTATTTATCTTAGTAGGTTGTTAATTACTAATTTGTGTCTATGNGAGCGTTTGAAGGGTTGTTAGAACAGATAGATAGGTTCATAAAAAAATATTATAAGAATCAGATGTTGAGGGGAGTGCTCTTATTTTTTCTGATTTTTTTAGCTGCTTTTATCGTAGTTACATTGTTAGAGTATTTCGGTCGTTTTAACTCTGTAATTCGAGCCGTGTTGTTTTTTGGTTTTATAGCACTTAACCTAGTAATTTTTATAAAGTATTTTGTTTTGCCTTGTGCTAAACTGTTTTCCTTCGGAAAAAGAATTTCAAGAAAGCAGGCAGCAGCTATTATTGGATCCTTTTTTCCGGATATTAAAGATAGACTATTAAATACTTTACAGTTAAATCAGAATGTTGAGTCTAACATTGGTAATATAGAATTGTTGAGGGCGAGTGTGTCGCAACGTGCAAAAACAATGAGCGCAATTCCTTTTACAAATGCCATAGATTATAAAGAGAATAGAGGGTATTTAAAGTTTTTAATACCTGTTGTTTTTTTACTGGTCCTTTTAGGCGTATTCCTACCTAATGCTTTTAAGGATAGTACAACGCGGTTAGTTAACTATAACGATAAGTTTGTTTTACCTACTCCGTTCGATTTTAATTTATTGACGTCTAACTTAACGGTAGAGCAGGGAGAAACACTTGAGATTGATCTTGAGATTGTACCTAAGCAAGGCGAAGAGCTGCCAACAAAAGTGTATTTAAAGAACAGTANAGGATTGTTTTTAATGAAACGGAATAAAAAGAATCGTTTCAGCTATCCGATGTTAAAAGTGGATAAACCTCAGTCTATCTCATTTAAAAGTAATGGTTTTGAGAGTGATTTATATAGTGTTTCGGTGGTTGGCAAGACCGTAGTTCCCTTGTTGGAGGTTAGATTAAACTATCCAGCGTATCTAGAATTAGAGGACAAAGTAATTCGTAACGTGGGAGATCTTGTTGTTCCTGAGGGCACCAAGCTAGAGTGGAGTGTAAAAACTGAGAATGCAAAACAAGTAAATGTAAAGTTTGGTAAGGAGAATAAGGTTTTTAAGGTACCTGGTTTTCGTTTTGATTTTACCGCACTTAGCTCTTCACGGGTAACGTTTTTATTAGAGAATAGTTTTATTGACAAGTTTGATAGTCTAGCGTTTGCTGTGGATGTAGTCAAAGATGGGTATCCATCTATTCAGGTAGACCAGTTTATTGATTCTCTATCGCCAACTGTGAGGACATTTAGTGGTTTTGCAGAAGATGATAAGGGTCTTCGAAATATTAAATTTATTTACAACGTCACGGATAAGGAAGGTAATGTAAGAAGCGAAGCACAACCTGTTCCTGGAGTTCGTGGGGCGAAGTCAACTATCAATATGTTGTTTGATATTTCTTCGGTTTCTTTAAATAGCGAGGATAAGCTAACCTATTATTTTGTAGTGTTTGATAATGATGCAGTCAATGGGTATAAGTCTTCAAAAAGTCAGGTTTTTACATACAAAGCGCCGTCTAAAGATGAGGTTTCTGANCATAGAGAAGAATCAACAAATGCAGCGAAATCCTCTATGAGTGATCTTTTTAAAAGGAGTGAATTGTTCAAAAATGAGGTAAATAACTTAAAGAAAGGTTTGTTTGAGTCAAAGAATACAGACTGGAATCAGATGCAGCAAATTGAGGCTTTGAAGAAGGAGCAGATGGCCATTCAGAAAGAGTTGGAGAAGGTTAAAAAAGAGCTAGAAAACTCAATGGATGATAAAGAAAAGTTTAGTGAAGTAGATGAAGAACTGGCAGAGAAACAAAAGTTGATTGAAAGTCTTATGGATAGTATGATGGATGAGGAAATGATGGACTTACTTAAGCAGTTAGAGGATATGATGGCTCAACAAGATCAAGAGAGTATTCAAGAGATTATGGAAGAAATGAATATGTCTAGTGAGGAAATGAGTAAGAATTTGGATAGGACCTTAGAACAACTTAAAAAGATGCAAGTTGAAGAGAAGTTGGACGAAGTGATTGATAAGTTAAATGAATTAGCTTTACAACAAAAGAGACTAAGCGAAATATTGAAGTCAGATTCTATATCAAGTGAAGATGCCTACGAGAAACAGGAGAGTTTGAAAGATGAGTTTAAGAAACTTGAAGAGGAGTACAAAGATGTTTTAGATAATAATAACGACTTGGATAGACCTCTTGGACTTGATGATCTGGAAGAGGATAGAGAAGAGGTAGACGATAAACAACAGGAGTCTTCTGAAAATTTACAGAAAGATAAAAANACTAAAAGTGCTGAGGCAGGTGAGAANGCTGCGAAGAAGATGAAAGAAATGGCTGCTAAAATGGAGTCGATGCAGGCTCAAAGTAAAGCGGATCANGCGGAGGAAGATATTGATACCTTACGCGGTATATTAGAGAGTTTGATGGAACTGAGTTTTAACCAAGAAGAGANTATGATGGCTTTCGGTGTTATCCGTCCTACAGATCCTNTATACACTAGTTTGGGAAGGATGCAAAGGTCGATAATCGATGATAACATACCGGTTCAAGATAGTTTGCTGGCGTTAGCGAAGCGTGTTCCTAAAGTAGCAGCTTTTGTTGATAAAGAATTGGGAACTATTCGTATGAATTTCAATGTTATTCCTGATGATATTGATGAGAGAAGAACGACTGCGCTGGAGGTTAAGCAGCAATATGTGATGACTGCGTTTAATAACTTAAGCTTGTTTTTGAATGAGACGCTCCAAAATATGCAGAGTGATATGCAGAGCGATAAATCAGGATCGGGTAGTTGTGACAATCCGGGAGGATCAGGAAAAAAGGGAAANAGTGGTGAGTCTATGGATGGTATGAAAGAAATGCTTAAAAAGCAGTTGGAGTCGATGAAGAAGGGTATGAATCCAGGTGGTGATAAACCGGGTGGCTCTGAAGGTGTTGCTATGCCTTTTGGAAGCAAACAGGCAGCTCAAATGGCAGCTCAACAAAACGCTATTCGTGAGAAGTTGAACCAGATGAAAAATGATTTAAATAAAGAAGGTAAGGGTAAGGGTAATGAGTTAAATAAGTTACTGCAAGAGTTAGAAGATCAGCAAGAAAGATTAATTAATAAAGATTGGAATGCTAATTTGATAAATAGGCAACAAGATATTTTAACTCGTTTATTAGAGAGTGAGAAAGCGTTGGAAGAGCGCGGGTTTGATGAAAAAAGAGAAAGTAAAGAAGGTGAAAAGAATCAGAATGGTAACCAAATTCAATTTATTGAGTATAACAAATTGAAAGCACAGCAGATTGAGTTGTTGAGGTCAGTTAGTCCTGAGCTCGATAGATACTATAAAGAACGTGCGAGTGAATACTTTAATAGAGTAAATTGATGAAAGAAGGTTTTAAGTTGTTTGACTCTTTGGTGCTGTCAGCAACACTTGAAAACTTGTCGAAGATTGAGTCTTTGATTGATAGAGTTTGTGTTGAGTTGTCAGTTAATCCTGATTTATATGGCAATATTCTCATTGCTGTAACGGAGGCTTTTAATAACGCGGTTACACATGGTTCAATGAGTACAGCAAAAACGGTAAAGGTGGATGTTTTGTCTAGTGATGAGGAGTTTATGATAAGTGTGAGTGATGATGGTCAGGGTTTTGACTATAACAACCTCCCAGACCCTACAGCTCCAGAGAATTTAGAGAAAGAGAACGGTAGAGGAATTTTTCTTATGAAAAATTTAGCGGATGAAGTTGAGTTTTTGGACAATGGTTCTCAAGTGCGTCTTGTTTTTAATCAAAATTGATGATAGAAGTTGTAGACGATTCTAATTATTTACCGCATTTTAATGTNCTTCGTTTTCAGCAATGGATTGAGTCTGTTGTTATGGAAGAAGGTAAGTGTCTAGGNGAATTATGTTTTGTTTTCGGTAGCGATGATTGGCTGTTAGAGTATAATAGGACTTATTTGCAGCACGATTATTACACTGACATTATAACTTTTGATTATTGCAGTGAGGATGATGTTTCTGGTGATCTTTTGATTAGTGTGGAGCGAGTAGATGATAATGCTAAGGATAATAATGTTCCACGTGAAACTGAAATACTAAGGGTATGTGTTCATGGAGTTTTGCATTTATGCGGGTATGGCGACAAATCTTCTGATGAAGTTCTGGTAATGAGGCAAAAGGAAGATGCTTATCTTTGCACTTATTAGTGTTCCACGTGAAACTGTTATTATGTTAAAAGAATATGATGTTGTAGTTGTTGGTGCGGGTCATGCAGGATGTGAAGCTGCTAATGCAGCTGCAAAGATTGGATGCTCGGTGTTATTAATTACCATGAATATGAATACAATTGCCCAGATGAGTTGTAATCCGGCTATGGGTGGTGTTGCAAAGGGTCAAATTGTAAGAGAAATTGATGCTCTAGGTGGTGGTTCTGGTTTAGTTTCAGATAAGAGCGCCATACAGTTTAGAATGCTTAATCGTTCTAAAGGACCTGCCATGTGGTCGCCAAGAACACAGAATGATAGAATGCGTTTTGCCGAAGAGTGGAGACTGTTGCTTGAGCGAAATGTGAAGGTTGATTTTTGGCAGGATATGGCTATTGGCCTTATTGTTAATTCTGGAAAAGTAGAAGGTGTTAAAACCTCTATTGGTATAGATGTAATGGCGAAGACTGTAGTTTTGACCAATGGTACTTTTTTAAATGGTTTAATTCATTTGGGAGAAAAACAATTTGGTGGAGGAAGAGCTGGTGAAAGAGCTTCTCATGGGATGACAGAAGAGTTGATTGGTCTGGGATTTGAAGCCGGACGAATGAAAACAGGTACTCCACCGAGAGTTGATGGTAGATCTCTTGACTATACTAAGATGGAAGTTCAAGATGGTGATGAAATTGTTGGAAAGTTCAGTTACTCTAAAGAAACGAGTGCTTTGACTGTACAACGTCCATGTCACGTGACTTATACGAATCCTGAAGTGCATGAGTTGTTAAAAGAAGGTTTTGATAGAAGCCCAATGTTTAATGGTGCAATTAAGTCTGCAGGACCTAGGTATTGTCCATCAATTGAAGATAAAATTTCTCGTTTTGCTGATAGAGAGAGACATCAGATATTTGTTGAACCTGAAGGTTGGAATACAGTTGAGATTTATGTGAATGGATTTAGTACATCCTTACCTGAGGATGTCCAGCTGAAAGCGATGCGTTCGATTGTAGGTTTTGAGAACGCAAAGATGTTTAGACCAGGTTATGCTATAGAGTACGATTATTTTCCACCTACTCAGTTGAAACATACATTGGAGACTAAGCTGGTTGATGGTTTGTTTTTTGCAGGTCAGATAAACGGCACAACTGGATATGAAGAAGCTGCCTGTCAAGGATTAATGGCAGGAATAAATGCAGCGAATAAAGTTTTAGAAAGAGAGCCTTTTATTTTAGATAGAAGTCAGGCCTACATTGGTGTTTTAATTGATGATTTAATTACTAAAGGTACCAAAGAACCTTATAGAATGTTTACGTCACGTGCCGAGTATAGGATATTATTACGTCAGGATAATGCGGATTTGAGATTATCGTCTATTGGTCATGCCTTAGGTTTAGTTACAGATGAAGCGTTGAGTTTAGTAAAAGCTAAGGAGTCAGGAACGGCTACGTTGATAAAAGAGCTGAATAGAGTTGGAGTCGCGCCGGATGTTTTAAATCCTGTTTTGGATTCCAAGGGTTCATCCTTGGTAACACAACAAGTAAAGTTATCCAGCCTTGTTACACGTCCACAAATTTCTTTAATAGATTTAATTNCTTTAGATGCNGGTTTGGAGAAAAAAGTAGTAGAGTTAAGCGCTGCGCATGGCGATATTGTAGAGCAAGCTGAAATTCAAATGAAATACGAGGGTTATATCAGAAGAGAGGAAGATACGGCTAAGAAGTTATCTCGGCTTGAAGGTGTGAAAATGGCAGAGGACATTGATTTTAGTAAATTAACTAGCTTGAGTGCTGAAGCAGTTGAGAAATTGACTAAAATTAGGCCTACAACTATCGGTCAGGCTTCAAGAATATCTGGTATTTCACCTAGTGACATTTCAGTATTATTAATTTATATGGGACGGTAGTTCCACGTGAAACAAATGAATCAAATAGAAAATTGTCCTGTATGTGGACACCAACAGCAAGAACTTTTCATGAATGTGAAAGACCACATGATTACGCAAGAGATGTTCAAAATTGTAAGTTGTAAAAAGTGTGGGTTTCACTTTACTAATCCAATTCCAGAAAAGAAGGATATAGGTGCTTACTACAAATCTGAGGAATACGTTTCACACAGCTCTTCAAATAAGGGCTTTGTTAATGCACTGTATAATANAGTTCGTANGATTACCCTGAAGCAAAAAATTAGATGGATAAAGCGCGAAACAAGCTCTGATCANCTATTAGATATTGGCTGTGGTACGGGACATTTTTTGAAAGAAGCAAAGGAAAGTGGTTTTCANGGTATAGGTCTAGAACCTGACAAGGAAGCGAGAGACTTTGCGAAAAGAGAGAATGATGTTATTGCGTTTCCTTTGGATGATTTATATACACTGAAGGAGAACAGCGTAGGTGCTATTACCTTATGGCATGTATTGGAACATGTCTATGATTTAAAGAAAGATATTCTGGAGTACAGAAGAATTTTAAAGCGCGACGGTGTGCTATTTATTGCTGTTCCTAATATGGGTAGTTACGATGCTCAATATTATAAAGAGGATTGGGCAGCGTATGATGTTCCNCGTCATTTATATCATTTCCAGAAAGGAGATATTGATAAGTTTTTCTGTTGTAACGGTTTCACGTTGCAGAAGGTGATTCCAATGAAGTTTGATTCATTCTATGTTTCAATGTTGTCTGAAAAGTATAAGAGCGGGAATTTATTAAAAGCGTTCGTGATTGGTTGTATTTCTAACTTTAAAGCAAGAAAGTACGGTTATTCTAGTCAAGTGTATGTTTTAAAAAGAGAATAACTAATTTATTAGTTGTAAACACAGCTATTTTTAACAGAAAGAGCGTTTAAACAGTGTTTTGTTTTACGCAGTAATATTCCATACTAGAAAAAGCTGCAAACGTCTTATTTTGCTTTTATTTAAGCCGTTTTTTTAGCTGTTGGTTAAAATTGGTTCTGTCCAATCTCCATATTCCTTAATCAAGTCAATTAACGCTTCAACCGCCTCAGATTCTGGAACGTTTTTCTTTACAACTTCTTTTTCTTTGTATAAATGAATTTTTCCTGGACCGGTACCAACATAACCATAATCTGCATCAGCCATTTCTCCTGGTCCGTTCACAATACATCCCATAATTCCAATTTTTACTCCTTTTAGATGTGAGGTGTGTTGTCTGATTTTAGCTGTAGTTTCCTGTAAATCAAATAGTGTTCTTCCGCAGCTAGGGCAAGATATATATTCTGTTTTACTAATTCTTGTACGTGTAGCTTGAAGAATCCCAAAGGATGTGCTAGTGGTTAATTGGTAGGGGAGGTGTACATCGTTTCTTATGTAAATACCGTCACCAACTCCGTCAATTAATACAGAACCAAGGTTAGATCCGTTTGATAATTGAAATAGCTCTTCATTTGCTATGTTTACATCGTGGGCAAGAATTACGGGTATATCAATAGACTGTTTGTGTAATTTTTCTATAAATAGGCGAATGGTTTGTGTGTATTCAGCGTTATTTGTGGATAGAATAAGTACAGTGTTGCTTAAATTTTCTAATGGTTTAACTAATTCGTTTTCAGCATTCCAACTTAAAAAATTAAGGGTTCTATGTCCGTTGTTTAGAGTAGTAATCGATTGGTGTAAAGGATAGTGGTGCGCTTTGGTTGCGTAGTTGTTGATCCAAGTATCGTAATCAGAAACTATTCCAAGTGTTCCTGGAACTTCAAAGTCTATAGTTCGTTTTCCAGTATAAATGAAGTCACAGGCTAAGTCGCGTTGGTTCCATTTATCTAATTCTTTACTATAAGCATGTCCAAAACCAAAAAGATGTGAGGGTTTGATATGTTCTAAATTGCTTAAATCTCCGAACACGACTGGCGCATTTTTACCTCCAATATTTTGTACAGAAGTAGAAACTCTTTTTTCATAAACATATGGATTGTAGTAAGTTAGAGCGTTATGCTCGGTGTTTTCAATTGACTCATTTTGTTCGTAAAGATTTACGAGTTTTTGTGCTACAGGTATTTCAGCTTCAGGTGCTTCTGTTAAACTAACACGAATAGTATCTCCTAAGCCGTCTGCTAATAGCGCTCCAATACCAACTGCAGATTTAATTCTTCCATCTTCTCCATCTCCAGCTTCTGTTACTCCTAAATGTAACGGATAGTTCATATTTTCCTTAATCATTGTTGCAACTAAGAGCCTGTACGCTTGTACCATAACCAGTGTGTTGGAGGCCTTCATGGATATAACGATTTCATGGAAGTCATTTTTTCTACAAATGCGTAAAAATTCCATGGCAGATTCTACCATTCCTTCTGGTGTATCGCCGTATTTGCTCAGAATTCTGTCGGATAAAGAACCGTGATTAGTACCTATTCTCATGGCAGTTCCATGTTCTTTGCAAAGCAGTACTAAAGGGGTAAATTTTTCTTCTATTCGGTCTAATTCAGACTGGTAACTTTCAGTAGTATATTCAATTTCTTCAAACTTCTTTTTATCAGCGTAGTTTCCTGGATTAACTCTTACCTTTTCTATGATCTTCGCTGCAATTTCTGCTGCATTTGGGGTGAAATGTATGTCTGCAACAAGTGGAGTATCGTAGCCTCTATCACGCAAACCTTGTTTAATATTTGCTAAGTTTTCTGCATCCTTTTTAGATGGAGCGGTTAGTCGAACGAGCTCACAACCCGCATCTATCATGCGTATGGATTGTTCAATAGACCCTTCGGTGTCCATTGTATCTGTAGTGGTCATACTTTGTACGCGTATAGGAGCTTTCCCGCCTATGCTTGTGTTTCCTACAGTTACCTCACGGGTAACAAATCTTGTGCGCTTTATGGTTGAATTACAGTATTTCATTTGTTATGCGTATCTTAATGTTTATCAACTAACCAACACTTATTTATTGGCTTTGTTTAATTTCTTCTATAATTTGATGTATTTGTTCAGCATGTCTAGCTAAGCCGTATATGCGCTTAATTTCACTATTTCTTTGCTCAATATCTGCTTCGTTCATGGGTTGTCCGATAAGTGACGCTAGTGTTTTAGTGATCTCTTCTTTGTTGTCTTTAACTGTGCAAAGATGTGCTAAACCCGTACCTTTAATCATTGCTGTGTTGGCCAATACGTGTCCACCATTGCAGAGTGCATTAATTAGTTTGTGTTTAATGCCGGTAGACTGAAAGGTGATTAACAGGTTAACTCCAGCGTTTCTGATCAAAGTGTTCAGTTTTTCGTTACTTGGAGTATCATGTAACACGGTGTTTGGATAACTTTGAATCTTGATTGTCAATGTTTTGGGTGGGTTTTTCCCAGCGATAACAAAAGGTATGTTGTAATCTTTGTTTATGTTTTCTAAGGCCCAAAGAACAGCATGCTCGTTTTCTTTTACGGATAAGTTCCCATGCATGAGAATATAAGGCTGTGTGTCTCTCTGTTTATTACTCCAACTGAGCGGGTTGGCTACAGGTAAGAAATATGCGTTTTTGTACCTAACCTGAAAGTAANCTTGGTCTTTATGCGATACCGTAAAGTTTTTGTCGGCTTCTGTGAAGTACCGTTCATGCTGCTTTAATTTGTAAGCTTCTATTTTGAAAAACAGGCGTTTAAACCAATTTTTCTCTACTTTGGCGAGTTGTCGGTAATAGTCGTGCTCAACATTGTGTGATCGTATAAGTTTAATTCTATTTTTTAAAGCTTTGTGGTTTAAAAGTGCGGTGGTGTGCTGACCTTCAAACAGTATCGGAGCCTTATCTTTAAGTAAGGTATTTAGCAGTTCTTGAGATGCACGAGACTTTACAATAAATGGTGAAAACGACAGTAAAGATTTTAAGCTGTTTTTCCTCTTATAGTAATCTACAATATCTGCAACATC
>JGI26086J50260_1001458_pt1 | contig 13850 bp, 10 predicted proteins | sample SaaInl3SG_22_DNA_FD_50260 | JGI IMG/M metagenome (IMG submission 50260)
TTCCCTGGGCACAGGTATTAATGCCGGTTACGTCAGCATCTTTAGCTGGAATTGGTCAATCAGCTACTGGTATAGTTCAAGGTTCCTGGGTGATTGGTTATTATTTGGATGGTGATAATTTACAACAACCATTTGTTTTAGGTACAATACCATCAAATCCATATGTAAAAAAAGAAGATAAAGGTTTTTACGATCCAAGTGGTGTACACCCAGTTCGTAGTGTTGAAGTAGATACACCTTATAGCGCTAGAGAAAGTACTTTCGACGATCATCCATCTTATATCACAAAAGTAGATCTACGCCAAGAAAAAGTAGAAGAAGCTATACCACCAAAATTAGAAACTGTTGGTATTCCAAAAGCCGATAGTTATTATGAAAGGCCGACATGGACATCACCTGAGGTGCACGGTGGAAGCGCGCCTGTATATCCATACAATAAGGTGCACGAGACTGAAAGCGGTCATGTATTCGAAGTAGATGATACGCCCGGTGGTGAACGCATTTCACAATTTCATAATAGCGGTACAAACTGGGAAGTATTAGATAATGGCGATCAAACAATGTCGGTTGTTGGTGATAATTATACTGTAGTTTTTGGTAATGACAATATTTATGTAAAAGGAAATGTTAATTTTACCGTAGATGGAGATATGCGTCATCTTATAAAAGGAAATTACCATTTAGAAGTTGAAAAAGATTACACAATAAATGTAAAAGGAAGTAGACAAACAAATATCAACAATAACGATCAAATTGAAATTGGTCAAGAGTTTGCATCTAACGTAAATGAAAACTATAGCCAAAGAGTGGGTGGTGGTGAAACAAGAATTACTGATGGTTTCAGAAACGTAACTATAGGTGATAGTGATTCTCTTACAGTTGCAAAGTCTATTGGAATTATTGCTACAGCTGGAGAATATAGTATTTTCGCCGGCGAAAGTTATTCATTAACGACTTTACAAGATGTAAATATTACTGCCAGAGATGATATGAATCTATCTATAAAAGATGATATGATTGTAATTGTAGAAGGTGCCATGACAGAAACTATTACCGGAGTACAAACAACAGAAGCTGAAAAAACAGACATTAAAAATAACGTAAATATTACTGGAACTTCAAGTGCTTCAATAGATCACGTATCGAATGGCATTAGCGGAAACGGTCATACACACACAGAAGAGGGTGATGGTGCTGAAACATCTACACCAAATTAAGGGTACGTAAATGGCTTTATGTGGAAAAAATGAAAGTGTCACTGCGCTGAAAGGCCAGTCTGATGGTATAAAGGCTCAATTGAAGGGCGGTCTAGGTGCTCTAGATGATTTGGCTGCAAAGGCAGATGCTCAATTGGGTTTCATAGAAGGGAATTTAAAATCTCAAATTCCTAAACCTGAAAATTTACAAGAAAAATTAGCCGGCTTAAACGGTTTATCAGGAACTGCAATGGCTGAAGCCGTCGCTGGAATAAAAGAAAAATTTGGCGGAGCGTTGCCAGACATTGATAGTTTTATTGGTGCTTCAATTACAGATCCCACGGCAAAGGCCGCGGCGGGTTTAAAATTTAATGTTCCTGGGGTTGAAGGTTTAACTGGTAGACAATCTTTGCTTGGAGGTATTATCGCCGGTGGAGTAGCTGCAGCAGCTGGCCAATCAGATGCTGTTTTAGGAGACCAATCAGATCTTTTAAATGATCCGGCCAGTTCACTTACAAGTGCTTTACCTAGCGACCCTACATCTGCGCTTGCTGGAGTAGCTGGCGTACCAGAAGTCCCAAAGTTTGATATTTGTGCTGAAGTACCTAACTTAGAATTAAAGCCTGGAACAACAGAAGTGGTGGAAAAAGCTCTTGTTGCAAAAACACCGAATATAAAAAATGAGCCGGCCCCTGTGGTAGTACCTACTCTTGTTGCAAAAGAAAAAGAACCAAGTCAATCAGGTTCTGGAGTTTCAAATGATGCGTATACAGAAGCTCTCACAAAAGATTTAAAAGCTAAATCAGATATTACATCAGCAAAAAGTGANGTTTCATTTTATACGACGCAATATAGACCCGCACTAGATGATTTTAAAAGCTTTGTAAAAAGAGATGATGTAAAAGCTGCAGCCGCAGCTGCGAAGGCGGCTGGTTTTGGTGGTGATGTAAGAAAATATGTTGCATCAGGTCAAGCACCAGATAATGTAGCTCAATTGTCTATTGAAGGAAGAACCAAACAAACGAAGGTGCAAACAATTAAAAAAGGACTGATTGATTTAGGATTATTGTATACGAAAATTACTAATGACTTAGAACGTGGAAATACACCAGATAGAGATAAACTTAAAAATGATGTGGTTAAAAAATATACCGATGAAGGTGAAGGTGGAAAAGCAGTTGTTGAATTTACGAACACAGTCTTATCTATAATTGAAAAAACTGAAGGTGAAGGTGTTTACACAACAATTGGTAAATACAAAAATTACATATAAATAAGATATAGGAGAACAATATGTTAGGAACAATTTTATCAAGTGCTCTAGGTTTTGGAACATCATTCGTACCAAAACTTTTAGATACATATCAAGACAGCAAAGACAAAAAACACGAACTTGCTGTAATGGAAAAACAACTTATCCGTGAAGAAAAAATGGCAGATAAAAAAGCTGAAGCCATGATTATGCAAGGTGAGATTCAAAGAGATACTCAACTTCTTGTTCATGACGCAAAGATTGGTGAAGGTGCTTCTAAATGGGTAACCAACATGAGATCTTCAGTCAGACCCATCATCACATATTTGTTTTTCATTATGTTTTTTATGGCAGAAGGCGTAACAGCATACGTTCTTCTTAACTCAGGCGCTGATATTGAAACTATTAAAGATGCATTGTGGAGTGAAGATACTCAAGCAATTTTCGCAGCAGTAATTTCTTTTTGGTTTGGTTCTCGCGCAATTAAAAAGTAAAAAGGAAATATTATGAATATTAGCGTAAACGATCTTGCAGCAGTAATTGAAATNATTGATGTTGTCACCGCNCGCGGAGCAATTAAAGGTGATGAAATGCTAGCTGTAGGCACTATTAGAAATAAACTCTCTTCATTTATTGAAGAAGTTGCTGAGAAGCAAAATACTGAAAGCACCAGTGAAGAAGATGAAGGTCAGTAAACAAGCTATCAAAATGATTAAACACCATGAAGGTGTAAGATACGATCCATACCAATGTCCAGCAGGTTTATGGACTGTTGGTGTGGGTCATTTAATCGGTGATGGTAAGTCATTACCTAAGGGTTGGGATCGAACATTCAAAGAAGAAGAAGTAGATAGAATTCTTGCAGATGACCTTCAAAGATTTGAAAATGGTGTTTTAAGATTAACTAAAGTTCCACTTAACCAAAACCAATTTGATGCTTTAGTATCCTTCTCATTTAATGTAGGTTTGGGAAATTATCAGGCTTCTACATTACGTGCTAAATTAAATCGTGGAGAATATGATGCCGCCGCAGATGAATTTCCTAAATGGAGAAAAGCTGCGGGAAAAGTTTTAAATGGTCTTGTTATAAGAAGAGCAGATGAAAGAAATCTTTTTGTTACTCCACCGCAAGTTATTGTTGAAGAAAAACCAGAAAAGAAAAGCTGGTTTAAGTGGTAAGCACATCACCACTGAATACAGTAGTTCCATTAAAATCCTCAATTGAAAATCCTGTCGTTGCAGTATAAGTTGTACTATCAAAGATAAAGTTACCCGCAACATCCACGGTGTTGATTGTAAGGTTAGCACCTGAGATATCACCACTTATGGAACAAGCACCAGCAACTGTAAGACCACCGCTTATAGTTGCTGTTCCACTTGTAGACACAGTTGAACAACTAATATTACCAGATGATGTTGTTACATTTCCAGATAAGACTGCTCCTGTGCCGTTAATATCTCCAGTAGATGTAACTGATCCAGCTATTAATGCACCACTGATATCAGCGGTTGGTGCAGTAACATTAGCATTAAATGTACCAGTTCCATTTACAACCACTGAGTTTGCAGTAAGTTCTCCAGACAAATCTGCACTTCCACCAGTTAAGACGGTTGTTGCTGTTACCGTACCAGCTTGAAGCGTTCCAGATGCGGTTACAGCGGCTGCAGTAATAGCTCCAGAGAAAGTTCCTGATGCTGCAGAAACATTATTAGTTACGATAGCATTTGGCGCAGTGATATTACCTGTAGAAAGTGTTACATTTCCAGATGTAGAAAGAGATGTTGCAGTCACTGCACCAGAGATTGTACCTGCACCGGTGATGTTTAAAGTTTGTGCGTTAAGAGCACCAGATGCTGTGATATTTCCTGATGATGTTACAGTAGCTGCGCTTGCTGTGCCGGTAATTGTTGCATTTCCGGAAGATGTGAGATTTGCGCCGCTAATAGTACCAGACGCAGTGATTCCACCTGAACTAGTAATCGATGTTGTAGAAATTTGGGCTGCAGTCACTGTACCACTAAAAGTACCAGTGTTAGAAGTCAATAATCCGGTATATGTTCCTGTATTAGATGTTAAGTTACCGGTGATACTAGCATTGCCGCTGGCTGTAATACCATTTACAGAAAGATTACCACCATAATTAAGAGCACCATTAATAGTTAATTGACCATTAATTGTTGTGTTTCCATTTGCAACTACATTGCCGCCAACAGTAACACCACCACTCACTGTTGCACTCGAAGAAACTGATAGTGATGTAAGTGAACCTGCACCAGTTGCTGTTAAATTACCATTTACTTGAACATTACCATTTGAGACAATATTTGGTGAAGTGACTTGTCCACTAAATGCTGCACCTGCGGCTGTTAGTCCGCCGCTGAATGTGCCAGTTGAGGCGGACACATCACCAGAAGAAGCTGTGATATTTCCAGTTGCTGTGATTGCTGCGGTAGTAAGATTAGATGTGCTTACATTTCCTGAAAAAGTTGCCGTATTAGCTGTAATTCCACCAGTAGAAGAAAGACTTGCTGCAGATATTGCTCCTGCAGTAATTTCAGTTGCTGAGATATTACCTGCTATTGATGCTGATGCGGCGGTAACATTTGTTGCGTTAACTGCATTTACAGTGATATCACCTAAGAAATTTGTATCAGCACCAAATGTAATTGCACCTCCAGATTTAACATTTACAGTTCCGGAAACATCTACCTGTCCACGTAGATAGGCTCTTTGTTTTACATCAAGCGTACCATAAACATTAATTAAGTCATCAGAGTCATAACCCATATTGATTACACCGCCATTATCGCGATGAATATTTACAATAGGTGCATTTACAGTGAGAGTGTTTGTGTTATTATCGTTAACAGTAACATCGCCATTAAAGGTGGCATCGGCATTAGATGTGAATGTATCAGTTACTTCGTCAAAACCAACTTTTAAAGATGCTAATTGTAAATTGTCTGTGGCACGAAATCTTGTAATTTCACCCTTAGCATTTTGCTCTAGAAAATGTATGAGGTCTGCATGAAGTCTGGTTTTAGTTTTTCTATTTGCCATGTTCTATTTATCTTTACGTGCTTAAAAATCTAAATGTTGTCAAAGTTGTACCAGACACATTTTGTATTGGTAAATTATTTACTTGTATATAATTAGTTCCATTAAAATCAAACTGATTACCGCTTACAGTTAAATTACCGGACATATCTGCATTGTTTGAACCTGCTGTAATATTACCTGTCACAGCAAGATCTTTTGTAGCATCACCATTCACTGTAAGACCAGTAAATGTGTTTGTTGCGGCTGCTGCAGTAGAATCTGTCGCTGCCAATGTTCCAAATCCAGACATTGCAGAACATTTTAAAGTTGCATCACTATCTGCAGATAAAATAAGGTTTACACCAGCAATATTACCAGATGAAGTAATAGATGTTGATGATATATCACCGGTCAACACAAAGCTAGCATTAATATCAAGTATTCCGGATGAAACACCAAAGGCGGCTTTATTAATTCCAGAAGTAGCTTCTTGGGTAAGCGTTGTTCCAACGGTGACTGGTCCACTAATCACCGCATTTGGTGCAATGAAAGCTCCAGTAGAAATAATTTCACTATCAGATTTTGCATCACTATCACTCAGTGTGAGATTGGTCATGGTTATAGTGCCAGTGATATCTACACTTTTTGAATCGAGAACAGATGATAAAATCATATTATTCCCAACCGATAATGTACCACCAACTGAAAGATCGCTATCTCCAAGCGTTAAATTACCAGAAGTAAATGTGGTACCAATATCNATACCAGANGTTGTNATTGTAGAAGCGCCTTGAGCTGTACCGCTAGTTGCATTTAATGTAGTCGCAGTAATAGTACCTGCACTTAATGTACCAGAATTAGCAGTAAGATTTCCGGCTGTAGTTAAAGTCGATCCTGCGGTGTTTCCGGAATTTGAAGTTACTGTTGTTGCGTTTATTGATGTAGATGAAGTAGAAGTAAGTGAAAAGGCATTTGCAAATAAATCACTATCACCAGTTCCTTCGTTTACTGTGAGATTTACACCGCTTACACTTGTAGTGTGTGTTGCGTTTGCGGCTGAAGTACCAACAGCAACGTCAAAATCACTATCTATAGTAAGATTTGCTATTGATGGATTAGATAATGAAAAAGCCGATTCACTATCTACTGTTAAATCTTGAGTTGTATAATCATTAGTAACAGTAAAGGTTCCCGATGACATTGCAGCATTAAAATTATTTGTGATAATTAAATCACTATCGGTAATTGATAACGTATTAAATGTTTGAGTTCCAGTACTCGACGTGATATATTTTGTAGAGATTGCACTAACATCAAGTGCATTACCGCCTGATGTGACAGTGATATCACTATCTGTAGTTGTAAATGTTGTTCCAGATATAGTACCAGAAGACGTAAATGATTTTGCCGTAAGCGATCCTGTTGCTGAAATATCACTATCAGATGCAATCAGATCGACTACAGTGGTTGCTCCAAAAGAACCATTTCCAGTAAAAGTACCTGTAGTTCCTGAAACATTACCAGAAAATGTAAATTCACTATCGTTGCCATTTAATATACCCGTAAGAGTTGTGGTACCATTCACAATAAGATTATCAGTCAGTACAAAATCAGAATCTCTCGTTATAAGTGATGTGGCCGTGATTAAATCATATATGCCAAGATCCACATCTCTTAATGTAATTGAAGAACCGGAAACTCCAGTGAAATTAGTAAAAAACACTGGAACATCAGAATCATTTCCCATTTCAACAATATTTCTTAAATGAGTTCTACCTTGAATATCATAAGTACCATTTTCAATAGTGAGTTTATCATCTGAGTCTTGGCCAACATCCATTCTCATGGTAGTACCGGTACTACGACCGATATTTATAGTTGGAGCGTTGAAAGTTGCTGTGTTACTATTGTTAGAAATTACGAGATCATCGCGAAATATGCTTTTTGCATTTGCAACATTGAATGTGGATGTAACAGTAAGATTATTGAAAGATGTTTCAGTACCAGAACTAAAGCGCGTTAAAATCGCATCACTATCACCAGCTGGTTGAAATGTATGAACCAGTTTTGCGTGACGTAGTGTTTTTGAAATTGCCATTTAGCATCCTAAAAATTAAAAATTCTTGGTGATTTTTGTATATTAAAATTTCCATCTAGCGCGTTTCTTGATAAGGAGTCGCTAGATGTACCGCCACGAACTGTTCCAGTTTTATTTTTAGTAGTTACTAATACCTGAACATTCGAATTGTTTTTAATTCCACCACCATCAGAACCACCGTTTCCAGCAATTGTTCCATCTACACAAACTTCAATATAATGAGCATTCGGATAATGAGGAATAGTGAGTGCGTAATTACCGGCATCACTTGAAATTCTTACATTTTCCGGGATATAGATTACTACAGATGTACTATTGTTTGAGGAAATTGAATAGTTAACTTGATCAGAATCTATAGATATATATGATGTGTTGTGTACATGCATTAGGTGGCCGTTGATTCTGAATAGAACCATTTACCACCATCAAACGTTCCTGATGCCATTTTACAAGAGTTTCCAATAGATACTCCTTTGGCATTGGCACCCCAATCAAGTGTCATGGTTCCGCTAGTTACGATACTGATTTGAGAACCTTTATGCCAACCTTCAGTTGGAACCGTTACTGTACCAACTCCGGCGTGAATAACCGTGGTTACAAAACTTCCAGCAATTACCGTATAAGTACCTGCACCATCTTGAACACTACCAAAACTTCCCGTTACATTTACGTTTCCACTGAAAGTACCATCAACACTGCTCAAAGCTGATGAAATAGTAACAGATTCAGTATCTAGTTTTTGCGTAGTAATAGATGTAATTTTACCAGATTTTTTATCTTGTGAAATTCTATTTGGTAAATCTGCAAATCTTCTTGTTTTTGACTTAATTGCCATCTTAATTCTCCTGAATTATTTATTAACCAATACTTCGTTTAAACCATACTTGTACGTTAACTTGAATTGGATCGATTGAGTTACCATTCTGATCCCATGTTCTCACACGTATGGCTCTGTTATTTGGATTAGGAATCAATGGTTGTCCACCAAATACATCAATGGTTCTTCCAGTTTCACTATCTGGCGCAGGTCCAGGCGCTGTTGCTGATGCACCTTCAGCATCAATTGATGCAAAGATCGGCTGACCTTGTGGAGCACATGTAGATACTGCCATTGACATATAGAAACCATTTGTTTCTCGTACCGGTACCACTTCAGAATCAAGCAAGAAGTAGTATACACCTTCTTGGTGTCTTGCATATTTCAATTGGTCGCTATCAAAACCGTATGTAGCGCGGTCGATAATTTTGTTTGGATTAGGTCCATTGTCTGAGTCAAACGTGACTCTCATCCATGCTGCGGTAACCGGTGTTTCTGATATGGTGTTCTTAAATTGGTGTGTCCATTCAGTACCACTGTAGATAAGTGCTTCACCAGTCTTCACTTCAAACTGGTTATCAACACCGCGATCAACGTTTGATAAATTACCAAGTGATGTATTACTTGTTGTTGGACCACTATAATTATACATTGAAACTTTATCACCAATTGTAAGTTTTTCAGTGAACAGAATTTCTGAGGTTGAAGCTCTTATTTGATATGTAAGTGCCGGCACGTTTGCAAGAAGATGACCATTTAAAAACACCAGTGCATGAAGTGGGTCATTTGATTCTCCAAGGAATGGTACATTTACAATACCAGTTGCAAAGCCAGGGTGATCTGAATCTTCCACGGTAAATGTATGTTCAAGATTCTGGAAATTTTCTGATGCAATAGGACCAACATTTCGGATCCACACTGCAACCAATTCATCAGAGTCTCTGAGATATTGATCTGAATCAAAGGCAATCATTCTAGCAGCCTGATAAATATTCTTTTGATCAGAATCAGAATCGTAGAAGTAAAAATCACCATGTCTTTGATTGATATTCATACCATTGAGGAAGATAAGTGGATCACCACCTACACGAGCCGCAATCATTTCGCTATCTGTATAGATATCTGAATCGATCATTCTAAATGTTTGATGAACATTTCCTGTGGCAGTATCTGTCCATTGAGAACCATCCCAGTTATTTCTTGCTTTGCGATACACCGCAAAATCAGAATCTGCAAATCTAAAGTTCTTATAGAAATGCGCGATCCCTTCATCAATTGGTGAGATGACTGTGACTTCGTCTTCGTGATTTGCACCACCATATAATACAAGTGCATCAGATGGACCAGAAACAACTTGGTCTACGTCTTCAGTTGTAACATTTGCTAAGATTTTATAATCAATGAACGCGTATTTATCACTATCTGAGTCTTGCGTATCCGTACCTGATCCGCCAGCTGAACGGCCATCACCAAAGGCTTCTGAGTCAATTCCAAGAATATGACCATTTAAGAATACAAGTGCATTAGCATTTGAAATTTCTTTTGAGAAACCAAGAATCGTATCACTATCACTTACGGCAGATAATGCAACGGTGGCAGACTGAAAGTCAACCGTAAAGTTACCTTCTGGATCCGGATCTTGTGGCTCCCATTTATCACCACTCCATCTAAAATATTGTCCAGCAACTGGAGCTTTATCATGGTTAACATCATGGAAGTGAGTGATGGCCATTTCGTGTAGAAGTCTTGCAGTAATTGGATTATATTGGTCTGATGTATAATCGAAACCTTCTCTACCATGACCAATGAGTGTATCAACAACCATGTTGGCAAAGTCACTATCGAAGTGTTTACCAGTTCTGATTGTGTATGTATCTACGTCGTTAAATAGTCTTTCACGATCTGAGTCTTTCTGATATGAATGTAAGACAATATCACCACGAACATCCATATTTCCACGCACAGTAGTCGTCGATGGAGATTGATTGGCGTTTACAACAAAGACTTCACTGTCTGCACCTGATAAATATGATGCATTGTCGCGTTTTACTATGAATTTCTTAAAAACTTGAAGAACGAAGTCTGAATCGATTCTAGAATTACTTCCATCGATTTCGAAACCTGAACCAAGTTTAGATAAGTCTCGTGCCTTTGACATATATTATTTATCCTTATGCAAGAACTGTTAAGTACTCTATTGTTAATAAATCAAGTTGTGACAAGTTATTTGTAAAAGTAACTTGAATTCTGTTTGGTGACGTAAGCAGTGTCAAATCTGAAACATCCACAGCATGATTTACATTTGCAGTTCCAGCTTTATTGTAACTATTATGTTGTGCTAATTTAACACCATTTACATAAAGTTTAACTTCTTCACTATCTGATGGTAAAGCATATTTAGATGGTACAGTAAATGTAAATACTGTGTAAGAACTTTCTGAATCATTTACAATATGTTCTTGTGTAGCAATTTTAAATGATGGTTGAATTGATTTTGCAAAACTATTTCTTGCGGTTTCATTACCAACCTTTTCGTTTGTATTACGAATGAATTTTTGTATAGTAGTTTGTCTATCAGAATCAGAATCAATTCTACCTACAGTGCTTGTAGTAATAAATTCTTTGATATTAAGAGATGATTTGAGTTGCTCTGAATCTAAAGCGTTATTATTTACAATACCTAGAGTTCTATCTGAATCATAGTTTGCGGCAATTAATGCAATAACATCACTATCAAATCTTAATGAACTGAGAATAGCATCAAGAGCTTGTTCAGAATCAACTGAGTTTGCATCAATTAATTTCAAAGCTTCATCAGAATCTATAGAGTTTGCATTAATAAGAATAAGAGCTTTTTCTGAATCAATAGATTGTTCTTCAATCATATTATTGACATTTTCAGAATCTACAGAGTTGGCTAAGATAAGCTTCAACGCAGCATCTGAATCAATCGAATTTTCTTCGATAATATTTATGATTTCATCTGAATCAAATGCTGTGGCAATAACTAGCTTGATTGCTTCTTCAGAATCTACGGCGTATTGATTAATTAACTTGATTGCTTCTTCAGAATCTACAGAATTAGCATTGATTAACTTAATTGCTTCTTCGGAATCTACAGAATTAGCGTTGATTAACTTAATTGCTTCTTCTGAATCTACTGAATTGGCATTGATAAGGGCTAATGCAACTTCTGAATCAATAGATTGTTCTTCAATCATATTCACAACATTTTCAGAATCAACTGAATTTGCTAAGATGAGAATAAGAGCATCATCTGAATCGATTGAATTCTCTTCAACCATATTAAGAATAGCTTCGGAATCAAAGGTATTTGCCGCAATTAGAATAAGTGCTTCATCTGAATCCACAGCATGCTGATTTACTAACTTAATTGCTTCTTCAGAATCTACTGCATACTGATTTACTAATTTTATAACTTCATCGGAATCAGTAGAATATTGATTTACTAATTTTATAACTTCATCTGAATCTGGTGAATATTGTTGAATTAATTTGATGGTTTCTTCAGAGTCTACTGAATTAGCATTAATAAGAATAAGAGCTTTTTCTGAATCAATCGATTGCTCTTCAATCATATTCGCCGCAGCTTCAGAATCTAGGAAGATGTCTCCAATAAAATCAGAAACAAATCTACCCCATCTTTGACGTAAGTCAGAGTCTACAGATAATACATCTTCATTATCACTATCAGGTACGATTCTATCGAGTATAGTATTACCCAATCTTGAAACAATATCAGAATCAGAATCTGCAAAGTTAATCAATGAATTCCATAAACGATTTGTTTCGCTGTCAGATACTTCGAATGTTTGAAGAAGTGGATTCAGCAATCTACGTCTATGTTTTATTTGTGAGTCACTATCATCTTTGTTTGTAAGATAACCGCGAATCAAGATTCTATCAATGAATCTTTCATTTTCTCTGTGCAATCTGGCTTTAAAGCTTGGGTGGTAGTTGTAATAGTTTGTGAGTCGACCAGCTGGACTTCTCTTATTCATATATTCAGAATCGTGAATTTTTTGTACTGTTTCTGAGTCTACAGCACCAAGTCTACGTGACCAGAAATTACCAAAGAGTTCAATACGTTTTATATATGAAAGAATCGTTTCTGAATCATCTAGGAAATCAGCCACAGCAAATCTATCACCTGCAACTCGAGCAATATCATTATTGATTCCAAGTGAGTAACCACGAGAATCTGAATCTGTGAGGTTACCTACACCATCTGAATCGCGCGCAGTCCATTGAAAATCAAAGGCGTTAAAGAAATTTGCACCCAAAAGAAGTAGTTGAGAAGAGAAATTTCTACGATTATGAAGTCCTAATGATAAATTCAGTCTATTCAGAAGTTCGTTCTTACCGTATCTTCTGTTATTACCACCACCAAATTCAGAATCAAACTGAAGTGCATCAACAACTACTTGACCAAGTTTTCTTCTTATATACCATCTTTGACCCCTTAAAAAACCATCCGGATCAGAGTCCGCAGTGAAAGGTGGAGTTAAATCAAATTCAAGCGGTGCTGTTTGGTTGAATGAAAATTCTGGATTTACATTTGTGTTTGTTCGTAAGAAACTTGTCATCAACTGAAGAAGATCTGTCAGTCCAGCCGGATCATCTTCATATGCAGTTGTAATTTTCTTGGAAAGCTTTGGAAATTGATCGCTATCAGCTGACAGATATTGCAATTCTCTTTCAATTCTATTCTTTTCAGTTCTATCGTTTTTAAGATAATCTACGAAATGAGCTTTGAGAAGAGTTGTAAAACTATGATAGATCAGTTTATTTTCTGAATCTGCTGTCAAGATAATTTGTGGAGCACCTGGATATGTATTTCCACCACCATCCGTAAATGAATTATCATTACCATCAAGGCGCGCTCTGAGCGGCGCCCAACCAGTGCCATCATCTACACCAGCATAGAGATTATTATTTCTGTCCCAATTGCTTGGAATACCATATTGGTCACTATCAAACTGTCTAAGTGTATCCTCACTGTCAAAGTTGTCAGCAAGATATTCAATATACTTTTTCAGGTCCGCATTTAATCTTTTTGTATCTCTTGGAGTAATATTACGTGAATCGTATAAGCGTTCAATACGAGCATTTTTAGTTCGTAATGAAGTTAAGTCAAGCGTGGAAGATCGTAATATTTCTGAATCGTTAATTGCCATTATGCACCAGTTTTTTGTAGTCTATTTATTTAATCCTTAAAAAGCTAGCCTTTTGAAGTATAAATTACATATGAAACTATTAGATACCATCATGGCAGTACTTGTTTCTCTTTCCGGTATATCCGATTTAGAAACAATAGAAAATATTGATCCACAAAAATTTTGTATGGCTCAAAACATTTATTTTGAATCACGTAATGAATCTACTGCCGGTAAAGTTGCAGTAATGAACGTTACTATGAACCGTGT
>JGI26086J50260_1001462_pt1 | contig 13832 bp, 11 predicted proteins | sample SaaInl3SG_22_DNA_FD_50260 | JGI IMG/M metagenome (IMG submission 50260)
TTCCACTTCTGTCTTTTCTAATCTATCGAATTAGTCGATTGATACACGTTAGAAGCACTGCTGTACAAACCTACCTTTCTACACTTTCTACCTTCACCCAAGAACGATTTTCAGGAATAGCAATAGTCAAGGCATACCATTTAGAGCAAAAGATTGATCAAGACATGCAAGCACTGGCTGAAGAAGGAAAGCAAACTGCTATGGATTTGGCCAAGATTAACGCCTGGTTTTTCCCTCTAATGTTACTACTTATAGGTGCTTCTAATATTATCGTGATGTACGTAGGCGGAAGGATGTACCTAGATGGAAGTATCGATTCTGTGGGTCTAATTGCCGAATTCATCCTTTATGTAAACATGCTCACTTGGCCTGTTACAGTGGTCGGATGGCTCACTTCCATCATTCAACGTGCCGAAGCTTCACAAGAAAGAATCAATGATTTTCTTCAGATTCAACCCGATATCAACGATCATTTGGCAGATACTCAACCCCCCATCCAAGGTCAAGTTGAGTTCAAAAATGTTTCCTATAAATACCCAGACACCGGTATTCAGGCACTTAAAAACGTTAATCTGAAAATACGTTCTGGAGAAACCGTAGCCCTCATGGGTAAAACAGGAGCTGGTAAATCGACAGTGATCGATTTAATTACGCGACTCATCGAACCACAAGAAGGAAAGGTGCTTATTGATGGCATTTCTATCAATAACTATTACCTAACTGAACTTAGAACAAGTATGGGTGTGGTACCTCAAGATTCTTTCTTATTCTCTGACACTATCGAGAATAACATTCGATTCGGAAAATTAAATGCTACCAAAGAGGAGATCGAAAATGCAGCACGATTAGCAGATGTACACCAAAATATCTTAGATTTTCCGAAAGGGTATCAAACGCTGCTTGGGGAGCGAGGAATTAGTTTGAGTGGCGGTCAAAAACAACGAGTATCCATTGCCCGTGCAATGATTAAGGAACCTCAAATCTTTCTATTCGACGATTGCTTATCTGCGGTTGATACAGAAACCGAGGAGGTGATTTTAGGTAATATTAAAAATCAATCTAAAGAAAAGACGACACTCATTGTAAGTCACCGAATGGCTACCGTAAAGCACGCTGACCGTATACTAGTTATGGAAGAAGGCGAAATCGTGCAAGAAGGAACTCACAATGAATTGATTAACACCCAAGGATTTTACCAAGACCTCTATCAAGAACAACTCAACGGTTAAAAAAGTTGCTCAACATTCTTTTTTTTTCCAAATTTGAGATAGACATAATTAATCTATTTCATGGAAAATAAGGTGAATACAGAACAAGAAGAGATTTTTTCGAAGGTAGTGCGAGCAGGTAGACGTACTTATTTCTTTGATGTTCGCGCCACAAAAGCAGGTGATTATTACTTAACGCTAACCGAAAGTAAAAAGTTTACCAATCCTGATGGAAGTTTTCATTACAAGAAACACAAGATCTATTTATACAAAGAAGATTTTGAATCTTTCAAAGAAACTCTCGATGAAATGATGTCCTTCATATTGACCAAAAAGGAGAAGAAGTCATTTCTGAAAGACACCGTTCAGATTATCAAAAGGAATCTAATTTCAATAACGAAACAAATGATGCTTCGGCTGAAGACGCAGAGAATGACAGTTCTTCGTTCACCGATATCAGTTTCGAAGACATTTAACCGCTAATCACAAAGCAATGAAAAATCATTTTTTTCGCAGTATTCTAATGCTGTGCCTACCCCTTTTCGCCTTTAGTCAAGTAGGTTCAGATACGGTAGACCTCAATTATTATCTACCTACAAATCACACTTACAATTCGAGTATTCCCACTCCGCAATCAGTCATTGGTCACGAAGTAGGTGAATGGCACATCACACATGATAAACTGATTCAATACTTGCAAGTACTTTCTGATACCAGTGATCGTATTTCGCTCGAAAATAGAGGAGAAACCTTCGAAGGTAGACCCCTATTTCTTCTCACTGTGACTTCGCCGAGAAATCATGAACGAATTGATGAAATTGTAGCCGATCGAAAGAAATTAGTTAACGGAGAGATTGAACCAAAAGAGGATATGCCCGTAGTNATCTACCAAGGATTCTCCATTCACGGAAACGAGCCGAGTGGGTCAAATGCGGCACTNGCGTATGCCTATCATCTTGCTGCATCGAATGAGGTTTTAGCAGATTTAGAAAATACAGTTATTCTGTTCGATCCAAGTTTTAACCCTGACGGATTACAGCGATTTGCTTACTGGGCAAATGTTCACAGAGCCCATCAATTAAACTATGATCCAAATGATAGAGAATATCGCGAGGTTTGGCCGGGAGGAAGAACCAACCACTATTGGTTTGACCTAAACAGAGACTGGCTACCAGTGCAATTACCCGAAAGTAGAGCAAGAATAGCAACCTATCACAAATGGTTACCAAATGTACTTACCGACCACCACGAGATGGGAACCAANTCGACCTTTTTCTTTCAACCAGGTGAGCCTACCCGTGTGCATCCGCTAACTCCAAAGATCAACCAGGAGCTAACCAAAATGATCGGGTCTTATCATGCTAAGGCACTCGATAAAATTGGTTCACTCTATTATTCTGAAGAGAACTACGACGACTATTACTACGGTAAGGGGTCTACCTTTCCTGATTTGAATGGAACTATAGGAATTTTATTCGAACAAGGAAGTTCACGAGGCCATGGCCAAGAAAGTGAGAATGGGCTTTTAACCTTTCCTTTTACTATCAGAAATCAATTCACAACTGCCCTATCTACCCTTGAAGCAGCAAACGGATTGAAATCTAAATTAATGGAGTACCAGAAAGATTACTACGCTACTTTGAGAAAAGAGGCTATCGCTTACAAAACGAGTGGTTATGTATTTGGAACTTCAAAGGATGCAGGTAGTGCATGGCACCTTACCGAGGTATTAAAGCGTCACGGTATAAGCGTTATGGCGTTAGAAGAAGATTATCGAAGTGGAAAAAAAGAGTTCGGTTCAGGAAAAAGCTATTTTGTTCCACTGAATCAAAGAAACCCACGACTTGTTGACGCTATTTTCGAGGAGAGAACCACCTTTACCGATAGTTTATTCTATGACATTTCAGCTTGGACATTTCCGCACGCGTTCGGTGTATCTAGTGAAAAGGTTTTGAAAAAGCCATCAGTCAACATGACTCCTGTATCTGCGCTCGACATGCCAACAGGTCGCGTTGAAGCAAAAAGTAATTACGGATATCTATTTGAATGGCATGACTATTATGCGCCAAAACTTCTTCATGCCCTTACCCAAAAAGGCATTCGAGTAAAAGTAGCAATGACACCTTTCAAGCTTGCAGATAGATCTTATGATTACGGAACTTTAATGATTCCGCTACAAAATCAAGAAAACAGATCAGATGAGATTTATNCAATGCTTTCAGATTTTACATCTAAACATCCTCTCGAAGTCTATTCTGCTTCAACCGGTCTAACAGAAGGGATTGACTTTGGAAGTAATAATTTCGATGCCGTTGAACCTATTTCTGTAGCACTTTTAGTAGGTACAGGAATAAGTTCCTATGATGCTGGAGAAATCTGGCACCTCTTCGATCAGCGTTACAATATCAAGGTAACTAAGCTTGAAGCATCAAGAGTTTCTTCGGTGAACTTAGATCGTTATACAGATATTATTATTCCGAGCCTTGGTTATGGCCCCAACCCTCTAAATGAAGCNGCAGCGACAAAACTGAAGCAATGGGTACGTGAGGGCGGAACACTTATCGGATATCGAAATGCCTTAAACTGGTTGAACTCTAATGAACTCTTAAGTTTTAATACGCGAAAAGCAAAAGTAGCAGCTGCAAAAAACCTGAGGTTTGATCAAGCAGAGAATTACTACGGGGCNCAGGTAACGGGTGGAGCAATTTTTGAAGCGAATATTGATCGATCACATCCAATCAATTTCGGATATACNACCGATAGAATTGCACTATTTAGAAACACTAATCTTTTTATCGAACCACGATCAAATAGTTTTGAAAACCCATTAACATATACACAATCGCCGCTACTTAGTGGTTATATTTCTGAAGAGAATTTAGAAGTATTAAAAGGCAGTTCTGCGCTTTCAATAAAATCGATAGGACGCGGAAAAGTAATAGGATTCACCGATAACACCAATTTTAGAGCATTCTGGTACGGCACCAATCGATTACTGATGAACGCTTTATTCTTCGGTGTCTCAATGTAAGACTACCAACCCTTACGTTTCGCTAGGTTTTCTAAGTGAGCGTAATGGTGGCCACTGTGCCAAGCATATAGGAGCGTATTCTCTTTGAGATTACGCTCCTTATTATTTTCTGGATGTATGAAAGCCTTTTCTAAATCAGATGTACTTAAGCTTCTGATAATGAAAACAAGCTTGCTGTGAATAGCTTGAATCAGATTCAATGAACTTTCGATAGGCATCTTCGCATCACTGAGTGAAGCCCAACCATCCTGGTCATAGGCCTTGATAAGAGGGGTTTGTTCGGATAAGGTCCACTTATATCTAATAAAACTGTGAGCGTGGCTATCCGCTATGTGATGAATGAGTTGTCTTGCTGTCCAGGATCCTTCACGATAGGGAGTATCCAACTGTAGGTCATCCCAATTTGCGACTAAGTCGCTTAGCTTGCTTGGGAACTGCTCCAACTGCTCAGTAGCCATGAGGAGATCCTCTTCACTTATTACTGTGGGCAATTGAAAGGGTCCTATTGGGTACTGCTCGGTAATCATTATCCGACTTTTACGAGTTCTACATCAAACACTAGGGTAGCATTCGGTGGAATTACACCTCCTGCACCACGCTCTCCATAGCCCAAGTAGGACGGAATTACAAAACGAGCTTTATCTCCTTCTTTTAAAAGAGCGATACCTTCATCCCACCCTTGTATCACTTGTCCGATTCCTAAAGTAAACGTAATCGGATCTTTACGTCGGTAAGAAGAGTCAAATACCTGACCGTTGTCAAGGCTTCCTTCATAATGCACTGAAACACTCTTTCCCTTTTCGGCTTGAGCACCTGAACCCTTTTGAATAATCTTGTATCTAAGTCCAGAATCAGTTTGATCAAAACCAGCAGCGAGCTTATCCAGCGCTTCTTGAGCTACCTTTTTGGCTTCTTCTTCACGCTTCGCTCGAGCATTTTCAAAAACACGAAAAGCTTCTACGGCATTCCAATTCTGTGCAGCATCTCCTACTCGCTCGATGGCTAATGTTTCAATAACATCATCTTGAGCAATCGCGTCTACTACATCTTGCCCTTCAACTACCTTACCGAAAACAGTGTGTTTTCCATCTAGCCAAGGAGTTGCGGTGTGCGTAATGAAAAACTGGCTCCCATTAGTTCCAGGGCCTGCGTTCGCCATAGAGANTNCACCAGGGCTATCATGCTTTAGCTCAGACACAAACTCATCGTCAAATTTATATCCTGGGTCACCAGTACCTGTTCCTAACGGGCATCCTCCTTGAATCATAAAATCAGCGATTACTCTATGGAACTTTAAACCATCGTAATAAGGGGTACCCTGTGGTTTTGCTGAATTTTCAAGATTACCTTCAGCTAATGCCACAAAATTCCCGACCGTTCCTGGGGTTTTATCGTGAGTAAGCTGAATAAGAATTTGTCCTTTTGACGTAGTAAATCGAGCGTAAATACCCTCCTGCATAATTGTAATTTTAAGTAAGTTGTATTAATTCTTTTGAGGCAAATAATTATCCATCATATAGATAAGCGCTGTCATTGCAGCAGCCCCGAGTTCTAATTCTCTTTTGTTGACGTGCTCAAAGCGATCGTTATCTGAGTGGTGGTGATCAAAATAACGTTGGGAGTCAGGTTTTAAACCTGCCAGAATTAACCCTTGAGGTTTAAGCGGGCCAATATCTGCACCACTACCTCCTAATTCAAATCGATCTGAGAGATAAGGATAAAAGTAATTGGACCAAGATTTGATCTGCTTAAAAGTTTCTTTATCAGTGTCAAAAGAAAAACCTCTAGGGGTAAAACCTCCACTATCGCTTTCTAATGCAAATACATGCTTCTCACCTTCAGCTAATGCTACTCTGGCGTATTCATTTCCTCCTCTTAATCCATTCTCTTCATTCATAAATAAAACCACACGAATGGTGCGTTTCGGACGATAGCCAACCTGCTTTAATAGGGATAAAACATCCATCGATTGAACAACTCCCGCTCCGTCATCATGAGAGCCATCTCCTAAATCCCAAGAATCTAGATGTCCACCTACAACCATGATTTCATCAGGATAAAGGCTTCCTTTAATCTCACCAATGACATTATATGATTTCACATCAGGAAAGTTTCTGCTATTCTGTTTAAAGTAGAATTGAGTTTGTTTGTTGAGCGAAAGCGTTGCAGATAGTAAATCTGCACCTTTGGTACTAATCGCTGCAGCTGGAATACGCTGATCTAAAGGCAAGTCTCCATAACTCATTGCCCCAGTATGAGGAAGGTCATCTAGGCGTAAGTTCATTGAACGAACAATTACTCCAACAGCTCCAAATTTTGCGGCTGCTTCAGCTCCAGAATAGCGCTGATCAACACATCCGCCATAGGCAGCAAACGTATGAATTAGAGTTGGCTCCATCGGACGATTATAAAAGACGATTTTACCCTCAATCCTAGCACGACCCAACTGCTCTAATTCATCGAGGGACTTTACCTCAACTACTCCAGCCTTTAAACCCATACTTGAGGTAGCTATAGATCCGCCAAGGGCCGTAATAGGAACAGTAGTAGTTACCCCAGGAGTCGTCTCAATGTAAGCAAATTCAGGAGCTCCACGAACCCACTTCGGCACCATAACCGGTTGCAAGTAAACACGATCTAAACCTAAAGCCTCTAACTCTGTTTTGGAATACTCAACCGCTTGTTCAGCCTCAACCGACCCCGACAATCTACCGCCTATTTGTAAAGACAGAAATCGCAACCAATCGTGCGCCTTACCACTAGTAAGGGCCGTATCAAAAATCTGCTTAATAGTTGCTGCATCTTCCTTTTCATTTAACTCAGGTATCTGAGCCACTGAAATTTGGAAGGAAACCAAAAGAATAAAAGCAAAATAAAATCTCATAAGGCGAATGATCTAACAAGTTCTAAGGTGATTTTATCATCAGATAAAATCATTAATCGTTCTACAATATTGCGAAGTTCACGAATATTTCCAGGATAAGACCTAGAAACCAACACCTTTAACGCATCTTTATCAAAAGGTTTATTCACTACTCCCATCTGCTCTGCAATTTGAGTTGAAAAGTGGTCGATTAATTGAGGAATATCCTCTTTACGACTATCTAATGCAGGTACCTCGATAAGAATAACGCTTAGGCGATGATATAAATCTTCTCGAAAACGACCTTCCTCGATCTCGTGACGAAGATTTTTATTGGTGGCCGCAACCACACGAACATCAACCTTTACGGGCTTTTCGGCACCGACTCTGACAATTTGAGACTCTTGAAGAGCTCTTAGAACTTTCGCTTGAGCAGACAAAGACATATCCCCTATCTCATCTAGAAATAGAGTACCTCCATGAGCAATTTCAAATTTACCAGAACGATCCTTATGCGCCGAGGTAAAAGCACCTTTGACATGGCCAAATAGCTCACTTTCGATGAGTTCAGACGGTATAGACGCACAATTCACCTCAACAAAGGAAGAACTTGATCTTGAGCTGTTTTGATGAAGCGCCTTTGCGACTAATTCCTTACCAGAACCATTAGGCCCAGTAATTAAAACTCGGGCAGATGTATCTGACACCTTATCAATCATCGAACGAATAGCGTTTAACGCCGCACTGTCACCAATCATTTGATCTGATTGAACGAGTCGCTTTTTAAGACGTTTGTTTTCTGACTTAATTTTCTTTCGTTCGAGGCCATTTTTTGCCGTGGTCAATAAGCGATTTAAATCGGGTGGTTTCGATAAATAGTCGAATGCTCCCAACCGCATACACGCTACTGCAGTTTCAAGATCACCGTGCCCCGATATCATAATCACAGGCAATTCATCAGTGTGATCATCAATAGCCTGTAAGACTTCGATCCCATCTTTTTTTGGCATTTTAATATCACAGAATACCAGATCAATCGTATCATCTTGATTGATGATTTGAATACCTTCTAAACCATCCTTAGCTTCGATAATCTCGTGACTCGGATCAGATTGAACCAAGATTTTAGAAAGAACGCGTCTTATACTTTCTTCGTCTTCAATGATTAGTATTCTTGCCATTGAGAATAAAGGTAAGACTTTGAAAAGCCATAAAAAACAAAACCCACCCTTAAAACGAATTCTAAGGATGGGAAAAATTGCTATGAAAAAGAAAATAATATTGGTTTCCCAATACTAAGAGCTAATATAGTACTTATTTCGTAACCTCGTCTTTTTCATCAAGAAAACATATCTCGGATGCGATCAAAAGTAGATTTATCATCCTTTTGCGGATCTGGAATAAAGTTCTTATCAGAGGCCCACTTCTCAAATTGCGTCTCTTGTTCAGAAGTCAATTTTTGCGGGGTCCATACTAAGACATGTACGAGTAGATCACCTCTTCCGTATCCGTTCAAACTCTTAATTCCTTTACCTCTGAGTCGAAGAACTTTTCCTGATTGAGTACCCTTGTCGATTTTGATTCTCACCTTTCCAGATACTGTATCGATCTCTTTAGAGGCACCTAAAACCGCATCAGAAAAACTAATTCTGAGATCAAAATGAAGATTTTCACCTTCTCTTTTTAAGGTGGGGTGTGATTCCTCTTTAATCGAAACAATTAAATCTCCTGCAATTCCATTACCCGGAGCATCGTTACCCTTACCTGATACTTTTAACTGCATCCCGTCTTCTACTCCACCAGGAATTTGGATCGAAACCGTCTCTTCATTCACTATTAAACCCTGAGCATCAGCCCCTGCTGGTTTTTGATCTAATAATTGACCCGAACCTTGACAAGTACCACAGGGAGCTGCAGTTTGCATTCGACCAAGTATGGTATTTTGAATCTTAGTGACCTGGCCTGTTCCATTACAAGTTGAACAGGACTTATAAGTAACACCTTCAGCTTGAACCTTTCGCTTTACTTTAACCTTTTTCTCGACACCTTCTGCAATCTCCTCTAAATTCAATTTGAGTTGAATTCGAAGATTAGTTCCTTTAACACGACGCGCTCCACCTCCGCCGAATCCACCGAATCCGCCAAATCCGCCACCAAAAGCACTACCAAAAATATCTCCAAATTGACTGAAGATATCATCCATATTCATACCTCCTCCAGCGCCTCCATTTTCAAATGCTGCGTGTCCAAATTGGTCGTATTGTCTTCGCTTCTCAGGGTCACCTAAAACCTCATAGGCCTCTGCAGCCTTTTTGAAGTTTTCTTCTGCAACCGTATCTCCCGGATTTTTATCTGGGTGAAATTGTATAGCCTTTTTTCGGTAGGCCTTCTTAATTTCTGCCTCAGTGGCAGATTTTGAAACCCCTAATATTTCGTAAAAATCTTCTTTCATTGATTATTGTCCCACTACTACTTTAGGGTGTCTAATTATTTGATCTCCAAGAGTATATCCCTTTTCAACCGTATCGATTATTTTTCCTTTTAGTTTTTCCTCTGGCGCTGGAATTTGAGTAATCGCATCATGTACCTCAGGATCAAAGTCAGCTCCAGTCTCAACGCTCATTTCAGTGAGGCCCTTAGACTTAAGAATCTCTTTCAACTTATTTTGAATGAGTACAATACCCTTTACCGTGTCAGTATCCGCAGATTTTTTAATTTCTGGTAAGGCGCGATCAAAATCATCAAGTACAGGTAATAAGGCCGTGATTACTTCACGACCAGCCGTCTTAAACAAATCGATACGTTCCTTAGTCGTACGTTTTTTATAATTCTCAAATTCGGCAAACAACCTNAGAAACTTATCCTTCTCTTGAGCTAATTGCTCTTCAATATTAGGCTCGGNATTTTCCTGTTTAGCAGTGTTCTCTGCAGNAGTTTCCTCTACCTCGTTAGATTCAATTTCGTGATTAACTGTTGAATCGATAGGATTCTTTTCACTGTTTTTCGNCTTACTCATTTTTTGTGAAAATTAATATCTGAACTAANGACAAAAGTANTGCCATAGTAGGCTTCTGTGCCAAAATGTCACTTTCTTGTCTGGATTAAATCGGTCAAAGCCTCGGTCAATTTAGGATAATGGAATTCAAAGCCTTCGTCTAGTAATCTTTCGGGGATTATTTTTTGTGACTGAAGTACCATTTCAGACATCTCTCCTAAAAGCAGTTTGATCATAAATTCTGGAGATCGCTTTAGCCAAAACGGACGATTCATAACCCTAGCTAATCGTTCAGATATTTCGAATGCTCTTTCTGGATAAGGAGAAACCACGTTGTATACTCCCTCATTCTCTGAATCTAAACTGTGAATAATTGCTCGAACGAGATCTTCAATATGAATCCAAGACTGCCACTGCTCTCCAGCTCCCAAGGCAGCCCCTAGACCTATTGAAGTAGGTTGCATAAGCTTGGGCAGAGCACCACCTCGAGTCGAGAATATAATGCCAAACCGTAATTTACTCACTGAGATATTTAATAATTCAAAGCGATCAGCTTCAGCTTCCCATTGCTGCACCACCGTACTTAAAAACCCAGGGTCTGATTCTGTACTCGCTTCGCTATAACTATTTTCAAAATCACTCTTATAAAANCCGATAGCTGANGCAGAAATCAATTGCTTCACTGAATGTTTTGAGTCAGAAAGTGCGAGATTCAAGGTTTTTAAACCATTCACACGACTCGACAAAATTTCAGCTTTATAATGATTGCTCCAACGATTCGCTACCGTGGCTCCTGCAAGATTAATAATAGCATCCACACCCTCTAAAGCCCCTTCTTGAATTTCGAACTGATCCGGGTCCCAATAAAACGCATCTGCACTATGAAGAGGCTTTGCATTTTTACGTCTGGTTAGGTACCGACATTGCCACTGATTTGAAGTTTCTAGGTAATCCAGCAAAGCGGTTCCAACTAAGCCGGTCGCTCCAGTAACTAAGACTATTTTACTCATAATCGTGTCGTTTTTGTGGCTCTTAACATCTCCCTTTTACCCGGAGGACCCGGCAAACGCTCTACCAATAAATCTGCGGTTTCAAGTGCTCGTCTTACACTCCCTTTGGCAGCGTAGGTAACAAACACCCCTCCTTCGCTCAACATTTTTGCACATTTTTCAANCCAGCGATCTTCCCATAATTCAGGTTGAGCTCTGGCCCCAAAAGCATCGTAATAAATAAGATCAAAGTTCGAATNAGAATCAAAAGACTCAAAGGTTTGGTCTACCTTGTGAATNGTTTTATTTGGAGCCAATTCAATCTCTTTATTCCATTCAGCCTCGTGCAATTTTAAGTACTGAGGATAATCTCCCCACCCCTCAGCATTCATAGCTAACCATTCTTTCGATTCTAAAGGAAAAGCCTCAAGGCCTAAATAAGAAAGACTAACCGCTGAATGCTCCAAATAGTCGAAGGTTAGTAGGGCATTCATCCCCGTCCCTAAACCCATTTCGAAAATAGATAAAGACTGAGATTTAGGGTTTTGTGATAACCAGTGAATTAGGCCTGCTTCAATAAACACATGTTTGGCTTCGACAAGGGCTCCATGCCTTGAATGATAGGTCTCATTAAGGTCAGTAATTTCAAGGGTATTACTACCATCCCCCGTTCGAATCACCTTTCTTTTCATACTGTAAAAGTAATCTAAGAAACACTACTTTTGTAGTGTAAGCATTCATTAAGATGGAAATAGAAAAAGTCACCCAATCTAAACTAGATAATCTTAACCTAACCAATCTTGGTTTCGGTACTCAATTTACCGACCATATGGTGATCTCCGATTTTAAAGATGGAAAGTGGTCATCTCATACTATTAAGCCTTATGCTCCTTTTACCTTAGAGCCGTCGACTAGTNTTTTTCACTACGGTCAAGCGCTATTTGAGGGAATGAAGGCTTATAAAGGAAAAGATGGGAAAGCCTACCTGTTTAGACCTACTGAAAATATAAAGCGATTTAATCGTTCCTGTGAACGAATGTGTATTCCACAAATTGATGAGAAAGTCTTTTTAGAAAGTCTGAATGAACTTATCAAATTAGAAAAAGCTTGGATCCCCACCGATGAGGGGAGTTCTTTATACATCAGACCTTATGTATTTGCTACCGAAGCTGCGATCAAGGCGAATCCATCCTTAGAATATCGATTTGCAATTATTTGTTCCCCAGTGTCTGCTTATTTCTCAAGTGCGATTGCAGTTAAAATTGAGGAGCGTTTTTCTAGAGCTGCTCCAGGTGGATTTGGATATGCAAAAGCTGCAGGAAATTATGCAGGGCAATTTTATCCGACCGAAATAGCAAAAGCAGAAGGCTATCAACAAGTAGTTTGGACCGATGCGAATACCCATAGTTTCATCGAAGAAGCTGGCACGATGAATATTTTCGTTCGTCTAGGTGATAAATTATTGACCAGCCCTACCTCGGATACTATCCTTGATGGTATAACACGTAAGAGCATGCTAACCTTATGCAAAGACTTAGACATCGAAGTAGAGGAGCGACCTGTTTCTGTAACAGAACTTATTAAAGGATTTGAAACTGGTGAATTAAAAGAATTATTTGGAGTAGGAACTGCCGCGGTAGTAAGCGAGATCAATAGTTTTGGGTACCAAGGCATCCAATATAGTATTGATGAAGTAGAAAATCCTTACGCACCATTGCTTAAAAAAACAATAACAGACATACAATTAGGACGCACCGAAGATCCTTACGGATGGAGATATGANGTAATTTAATGTTTAGTACTGGACAACTTATTTTTGCAGCACTCTTCTTTTTGGGGTTCGTGAGTATCATAGTAATCTCTTACAGAAAAGACAAGGCTATACATGCCAAACAATTCAAGGGATCACTTTGGGTGCTTGTTGCCTTTATCGTATTTATCGCACTACTTACAGGCCTCAAATACGCCTTGAGATGAAAACACTACTCCCATTTCTTTGGGTTTTTCTCGGTGGTGGAATCGGCAGTATTCTGCGCTACTCACTTTCCATAGCATTCAATAAAGAGGAAGCTCATTTTCAATGGGGAACGTTTACCGCCAATCTTATCGGATGCTTCTTACTTGGTTTCTTCAGTGGTCTGCTCAATAAATCTGATCAAGGGCAACTCCAGCTCTTTTTACTTACTGGCTTGTGTGGAGGATTTACCACTTTTAGCACTTTTTCAAAAGAAGGTTTATCTCTATTAGAACGGGAACTCTACTTGCCATATACCTTATATACCTTAAGCAGTCTTTTTTTCGGAGTTCTATTTTTGGTGATAGGCTATCGAATCATTCGATAAGCATTTCTTCATTTTTTACGATTCTAACAATTTATAGTTAGACCCATTTCGAATATCACACAATTAAAAGTAAAATTTTTGAAAGATGTTAAAAGATTTCAATAAAACACTGAATTTTTTATTGTGTTTTATTCGTTTCTATACATTTACCGCAACAAAATCAAAAAAACCATGAAAAAAATTGAAGCAATCATTCGCAAGTCAAAGTTTGACGAAGTGAAAAAAGCGCTGCACGACGTTGGTGTAGTATTTTTTAGTTATTGGGATGTTACCGGTGTGGGTAACGAAAAACAAGGACACGTTTACCGAGGCGTGGTTTACTCAACTTCAGATATTCAACGTAGATACCTTTCTATCGTGGTTTCTGACGAATTTGTTGAAACAACTGTAAAGACCATTATGGA
>JGI26086J50260_1001463_pt1 | contig 13831 bp, 10 predicted proteins | sample SaaInl3SG_22_DNA_FD_50260 | JGI IMG/M metagenome (IMG submission 50260)
AATTATCAATTAATAACAGACCTATTAGAAAATTCAATTATCTTAGTCCTATTGAAACTCTAAATAATAAGTTTGTTGCACTTATGAGTTGAACTCAGCTAAGTATAGTTTTTTCTACTTGGTAAAGTCTAAAATATAAGAATCATTGATAAACACGCTATAGATGTATCATCTATCGAAAGAATTAAAAAATAAAAAACCGATTCATTTCTGAATCGGTTTATTTAAAAATTTATGAAATTTTTATTGGTTTATCCACCAAAGTCATCAAAACGTATATTCTCATCTGCAATACCAAAATCTTCGCCCATTTTCTGAACAGCCTTATTCATTAATGGTGGACCACAGAAATACAATTCGATGTCTTCTGGTGCTTCATGATGATTTAAATAATTTTCGATTACACAATTATGAATAAAACCAACAAAACCATCACCTTCTTCATCGTTGATATCTTTTTTAACTTTCCAGTTATCTGACTCTAAAGGTTCAGATAATGCCAAGTAGAATTTAAAATTAGGGAAATCTTTTTCTAAGGCTCTAAAGTGTTCTATGTAAAATAACTCTGCTTTAGAACGACCACCGTACCAATATGTTACTTTTCTACCTGTTTTTAGAGTTCTAAATAATTGGTATAAATGAGAACGCATTGGTGCCATACCTGCTCCACCTCCAACATACAACATTTCTGCTTCAGATTCATTAATAAAGAATTCTCCATAAGGACCAGAAATTACACATTTATCTCCTTTTTTCAAATTGAAAATATACGAAGAAGCAACACCTGGGTTTACATCCATCCAACCACCTTTGGCTCTGTCAAAAGGAGGAGTTGCAATACGTACATTTAACATAATCTCTCTACCTTCTGCTGGGTAAGAAGCCATTGAATAGGCTCTTTCAACAGTTTCGGTATTTTTCATTACAAGGGGTCTTAAATTAAATTTATCCCATTCTGCTTCAAATTTATCTGCAGTGTCATGCTCTTCTGGATGAGCAGTAATGTCCATATCAGAAAACTTTACTTCACAAGGAGGAATTTCTATTTGAATATATCCACCAGCTTTGTAACCCATATCTTCTGGTATTTCTACCACAAATTCTTTAATAAAAGAGGCTACGTTGTAATTTCTTACAACAACTGCATCCCATTTCTTAATACCAAAAACTTCTTCTGGTATAGAAATGTTCATGTCTTGTTTTACTTTTACCTGGCAAGCTAAACGAGCTCCATCCTTTAACTCTTTTCTAGAAAAGTGTGGTACTTCTGTTGGTAAAGCTTCTCCTCCACCTTCTGTAACATGGCATTCACATTGTATGCAAGTACCTCCACCACCACAAGCAGATGGTAAAAAGATTTTGTTACTACCTAAAGTAGATAATAAAGAGTCTCCAGAAGCTACTTCTATTTCTCTTTCTCCATTAATCATAATCTTTACGGGACCAGATGGAGATAATTTTTGTTTTACGACTAATAATAGAGTTATTAATAATAAAGCTATTATTAAAAATGCGACCACTGTTGCTATAACAGTTCCTGTTGTGCCTGCTGCTAATATCATATTATTGTATGGTTTTCGTATTTTTTGCTATTTCCTCTTTTTGTGCTTCTTCTACGTCTACATTTTTAAGAGTTGTTTCTATTTTTGTAGCTGGTTTTTCTTCTTCATCTCCCCCAGTTAACATGCCTCCAAAACTTAAAAAACCAATTCCCATTAAACCTGTTATTATAAACGTAATTCCTAAACCTCTTAATGCAGGTGGTACACTTGAATATCTAATTTTTTCGCGAATAGCTGCAATTGCTAAAATTGCTAAAAACCATCCTATTCCTGATGAGATACCATAGTTAAAAGCTAAACCTAAAGAAGGTATTTCACGAGATTGCATAAATAAACTTCCTCCTAAAATTGCACAGTTTACAGCGATTAATGGTAAGAAAATTCCTAATGAATTGTATAATGATGGAGAGAATTTCTCAACAATTATTTCTACCAATTGTACCATGGTTGCAATGGTTGCAATAAACATGATAAATGATAAGAAACCTAAGTCATAATCTGCATATTCTGGCCCTAACCAAACTAAAGCACCTGGTTGTAATAAATATTGATCTAACAGCCAGTTTAAAGGTACTGTAATTGCCAAAACAAATATTACTGCAGCTCCTAAACCTACTGCTGTAGATACTTTTTTTGATACTGCTAGGTATGAACACATTCCTAGGAATACTGCAAATACCATGTTATCTATAAAGATAGATTTGAAAAATAATTCTATATGTTCCATATTTTTTAGTGTTTAGTGTTTAGCTTTTGGTTTTGGTAGATACAAGAATCAACAAAAAACCGGTAACTAATAACTAATTTTTAATCTTCAATTAATGCTTTGTTTCTACTACGTTGTACCCAGATAATTAGACCTACAATAATTAGTGCCATTGGTGGCATTAACATGAATCCGTTATTTTCATAACCTGTAGCGTACAAACCTGTTTTTTCAATTGGGTCTCCTAAAACTGGAATACCAAATAAAGTACCAGAACCTAATAATTCTCTAAAGAAACCAACAATTAATAAAATTACTGCATATCCTAANGCGTTTCCGATTCCATCTAAAAAAGATTTCCAAGGACCATTACCTAATGCAAAAGCCTCAAAACGGCCCATTATGATACAGTTTGTAATAATTAGACCAATAAAAACAGATAATGTTTTACTGAGTTCATAAGCAAATGCTTTAAGTACTTGATCTACTATAATTACTAAAGAGGCAACTACAATAAGTTGAACAATAATTCTAATTTTAGAGGGTATAATGTTTCTCATTAAAGAAATTACCACATTACCAACACCAAGAACAAATAATACAGCAATCCCCATTACTAAAGAGGCTTTTAATTCTGCTGTTATTGCTAATGCAGAACAAATACCTAATACTTGTATCGTAATTGGGTTATTATCTGCTAATGGATCTGTAATTAACTTTGCGTCTTTTTTTGAAAGTAGTCCCATTGTGTTTTATTTTTTTAAGTTTTTGAAGTATGGTAAATACAACTTTAAATCTTTTTTTATCATCGCAGAAACACCATCACCTGTAATTGTAGCACCTGCTAATGCATCTACTTCATAATCGTCTTTATCTTCGTTTTTAGGATCATTATTACCTTTAGCAACNGTAATTCCTTTAAACACACCTGCTTCTGTTAATAATTTTTCTCCATAAAAATCATCCATAAAATAACGTTGTTTAATGTTTGCTCCAAGGCCTGGTGTTTCACCAGCATGATCAAAAAATACTCCTTTAATAATCATATCTGTATCTAAAGCTACATAACCCCAAATTGCATCCCAAAGACCATTTCCTCTAATTGGCGCAACATAAACAGTGTTACNTTCTTGTTGACCTTTAAATAAAGGTAAAAAACGAGATTTACCATTTTTTGCTCTGGTTTGCTGCTTTTTAATATCAATTAAATAAGGTTCTTTATTGTTGTTTGCTGCCATAAATTCATCACGGTTCATTTCTTTTAAAATTTTACCGTCTTTGACTTCTAAAACAATTTGTTCAGAAATTTTTGTTGAAAATGCTTCTGCAACTTTTTCTGTTGATATAAATGTAATACTTCCTTCTTCATTTTCATTTACACCCATAGCATACAAAATATTTTGTTGCTTTTCCATTCTTTCATTTTCCTTAATATTAGGTTTTAATGAAGAAGCTGTAAATGCTAATAATGACCCTACAACAATTACCATTACAATGGCAAATATTATTGTATAACTATTGCTATCTGTTTTGTTACTCATAATTAAGCAGTTTTAGCTTTTAAACGTTTCATTCTTCTCTTAACATTGCCTTGTACTACATAGTGGTCTATGGTTGGTGCAAAAACATTCATTAATAATATTGCTAAGAATACTCCTTCTGGATATGCTGGNTTAAAGACACGAATCATTATTGATAAGAAACCGATAAGGAAACCNTAAATCCATTTTCCTTTGTTAGTTTGCGATGCAGTTACAGGATCTGTAGCCATGTATACAGCACCAAATGCCAAACCACCAATCATTAAGTGTTCCCAAAATGGTGTGTTCATTAATCCGTAAAACTTACTAGATTCTGTAATAATATCTGCTGCTACAACTTGGTTAAATATTAAACCCATAACAGCTGCACCCATAAAAGTTGATACAATAATTCTCCAACTTCCTATTTTTGTAAATATTAAAAAAGCGGCTCCTAAAAGAATTAGCAATGTTGATGTTTCCCCTACAGAACCTGGTATAAAGCCCATAAATTTATCCCAATTAGAATAAATTACTTCTTGTCCTTGTGCGTAGCTACCTAAAATGGTTTCACCAGAAATTGCATCNGCAGTTCCAGCTCTTTCTACTGCATCATATACCCAAACTTTGTCTCCAGACATCCACGTTGGGTATGCAAAGAATAAAAATGCTCTAATAGTTAATGCTGGGTTTAAGATATTCATACCTGTACCACCAAAAACCTCTTTACCAATTACTACACCAAATACAACTGCTACTGATAGCATCCAAAGTGGTGTATCTACAGGTACAATTAAGGGTACTAACATACCTGTTACAAGGTATCCTTCTTCTACTTCGTGCCCTTTTATAACTGCAAAAATAAATTCTACAATCAATCCAACTCCGTAAGAAACAATTACAAGTGGCAATACTTTAATTATCCCAATCCAAAGGTTATCAAACGTAAAAAAGTTTGCTAGAACATTTGTTCTAAGTGATGGATCTATAGCTGCATAATGTTGGTAACCAGCATTAAACATACCAAAAATTAATATAGGAATTAAAGCCGTAATTACTGTATTCATCGTACGCTTTAAATCGTCTGCTGCTTTGATATGAGTTCCTCCATGAGTAACTTCATTTGGTAAGTATAAAAAAGTATGGATTGCGTTAAACGCAGGTGCCATTTTTGTACCTTTATACTTTTCTTTTAAATTGTGTAAGTTTTGTTTTAAGCCCATAATCTTATCCTAATTCTTCTCTCATTAAATCTAAACCTTCACGAATTATTTTTTGGTGAGGTTGTTTAGATACACAAATAAATTCTGTTAATGCAAAGTCTTCTGGGGCTACTTCGTAACCACCTAAAGCTTCCATTTCGTCTAAATCTTTATACATAAATGCTTTTAATAATTGCATTGGATATATGTCTAAAGGAAATACCTGTTCATAAGAACCTGTAACCACAAATGCTCTATGTTCTCCATTTGTGTTCGTATTTAAATCATACTTTTTATTAGGCGTTAACCAAGAAAAAGTTAATGCTCTAGAGGTAGATACTTTATCAAAAACAGGTTTATTCCATCCGAAAAATTCGTAATCATCTCCTTCTGGAATTGCTGTTATTTGATTGTCATAATACCCTAAAAATTCGTCTTCTTTAACTTCTTTTCCTGTTAAAACGTTTCCACTAATAATTCTAGTGTTATCGTTATTTAGGTTATTTTTTGTAATATCTGCAATACTTGCCCCAGCAATTGCAGTTACATATTNTGGATTTTTAAATTGAGAACCTGTTAAAGCAACTGTTCTTGCTAAATTTAACTTACCTGTTAAAAACAATTCACCTATAACCACTAAATCTTGTGGTGTAACAANCCAAACCACTTCCCCTTTATTTATAGGATCTATTTTAGCTATTTGTGTACCCACATTACCTGATGGATGTGGTCCAGAAACTTTATGNAATTCTACACCATTTAAACTTGCCAATGGCGAGTTTGATTTAGCACCAACAGAAACATGTACTTTACCTTCTGTTAATTTTGATATTGCTGAAATTGCTGCTTGCAATTCTGCTTCTTTACCAGCCAAAGTATAATCTAAATCTGCTGCTAATGGTGCACTTGCGTAAGCAGATACAAATATAGCTTTTGGTGCCTGATTTGGATTGGCAACAATGTCGTAAGGACGTTGCTTTATAAATGGCCAGCAACCAGCTTCAAATAAATAATTTTTAACTTCATCCGCAGACATTTCGCTTGCGTTTTTAGTACCAAAATCTTTATAAGATTGAGTTGCATCTGCAGCTATTTTTACTGCTAACACTTTTCTTCTTGCTCCACGAATAACCTCTGTAACTTTACCAGAAACAGGACTTGGAAATAAAATACGATCATCACTTTTTAAATGAAAAAGTGCTTCTCCTGCTTTTACTTCTGTACCTTCTTTGGCTGTTAATTTGGGTATTATTCCGTGAAAATCTTCTGGCTTAACTGCATAAACACTACTTTGATTGCTAATCGTAGTTGTTTTTTCTGCAATGCCAACAAGCTTAATATCTAAGCCTTTTTTAATACGAATGTCTTTTGACATAGTAAATTGGAATATTTAGTTATCTAAAAAAATCATGCAAATTTAAAGATTTTGGAAATGAAGAGTCATATAATTGGATGTTAATATTGCTAAAATAATCTTATTTATAATAATTCTAAATAAATAATTTAAAGAAAAGCTTATCGTAATTAATTTTTGGCTTAAAAATTGATTTTTATGGTAAATGATTGATACTTTTGTGATATGTATAAAAAGAGAATACTTTATTTTTTTTTAATTTTTGTTAGTTTTTTACAAGCTCAAAATATTAAAACTATTCAACTACGATCTTTACAGGAAAATAATTTTTCTGCAATCGTTCCTTTAGGTACTGCTTTAGTCTTATCTTTTGATGATTTGGATGCTGATAGTAAAGAGTATCAATACAAAATAGAGCACATGACACATGATTGGCAAAAAAGTAGATTGCTTTCTAGCCAATACATAAATGGTTTTGACCAAAATTACATTAATAATGTAACCAATTCTTTTAATACGTTTCAAAGTTACAGTCATTATGAGGTTAAAATACCCAATGTAAATACGGTTATTACTAAAAGTGGTAATTATTTATTATCTGTTATAGATGCTTCTAATGAAGTAGTTTTTACAAGACGTTTTGTACTTTATGAAGATTTAACAACCATTGGAGTTTCTGTAGGTAGAAGCAGAAATACCAAAACAGTAAACACGCAGCAAACCATTCAGTTTTCTGTAAATCACCCAAACATTCAAATTAACAATCCTGGTTTAGAAATAAACGTGGCTATCATAAAAAATAATAACTGGAACGAAACCATTTCCAATCTACAGCCTACTTTTTTTAAACCAAATCAGCTATTATATACTTACACCAACAAAACAAATTTTTGGGGTGATAATGAATATTTAAATTTTGATAGTAAAATTATTAGAAACAAAAGTTTAAACATTGTAAAAATTACAAAAGATGATGTTTTTAATCATTATTTATATCCACATGTGTATAATGAGTTTTTAGAATATACCTACAACCCAGATATCAATGGGCAATTTGTGATACGAACTTTAGAAGGTAATGATAATGATACAGAAGCAGATTATGCCTTAATGCATTTTACTTTACAAGTAGACGAAATGTTTACAGAAAAAGAAGTGTATGTGTATGGTGCTTTTAATGATTTTTCAATTTCTGATACAAACAGAATGTATTTTAACCCGAATACAAATACATACAATGCTTCTATTCTTTTAAAACAGGGATTTTACAACTATACTTATGCAACAATTGGTGCAGATGGTTTGGTGAACACACATCAAATTAACGGTTCTTTCTTTGAAACAGAAAACCAATACACTGTAATTACCTACTACAAACCTTTTGGTAGTTTATATGACAGAGTTATAGGTGTAGGCAGTGGTTTTTTTAATCAAAATAGATAGCCCCTATTTTATTTGCAAAAACAAATCAAAAAAGGTACATTTACTCTGTATGATTCAGCAAATTACAAAAGGAATTAAAATTTCTGTTGAAACTAATTATAAAGGTACCAGTTTTAAAAGAAAAAAACGATATCATATTTTTAGTTATAAAATTACCATAGAAAATAATAGCCAACACACCGTTAAACTTACAGATCGTTTTTGGAAAATTTACGATTCTTTAAATCTCACAGAAATTGTAAATGGAGAAGGTGTTGTTGGGCAAACCCCTACCTTAAAACCAAATGATAAATACACTTATAATTCTGGATGCTTTTTAGCATCTAATACAGGCGCTATGAGAGGTTTTTACACCATGATTAATTTAGATAATTATCAACAATTTAAAGTTTATATACCAACGTTTCAACTAACAACACCTGACTTATTAAACTAACAAAATCTAAAAATAAGGTTGCTAAAATTAAAGATCCATCGTGTTTAAATTGTGGTCATCCATTTTTTGGACAAGAAAAATTTTGCCCAGAATGTGGGCAGGCAAACAAAGGAAACAGCATTACATTTAAAAGTTTTATAAACGAAGTTTTTAATGGCCTATTTAATTTTGATGCCAAATTTTGGAACACTATTATACCTTTACTAATGAAACCCGGTATAGTTTCTAAAAACTATATTGATGGTAAAAGAAGCAGGTACTCTAACCCATTTCGTTTTTACTTAACGGTTTCAATTATTTTCTTTTTAATTTTAGGTATTTCTATGACAAAAGATAAATATGAAGTTTTAGCAGAAGATAGTGCAGACAAAATTGTGAACGAAATAAACAAAGAAAAAGCAAAAAAAGAGTTTAACGAAAAAGAGATCGACTCTGTAAAAAACAATGTAGCTAAAGTGCTAGAAAAATCTTTTATTCCTCTTNCTAAAAAAACAAAAGAAAAAGTTTTAGAAGAAGTAGAAAAGGAAATTAAGAAAGATAAAGACACNACTAAAAAAGAAAACAATAACTTTAACATTACTATTAATGAGGAAAACAATAGACTAAATAGTTTTTTAAAATACCAAAAGGAAAATCCCAAAAAAGCAATAAATGTAGCTTTAGACTCTTTAGGTTTCAAAAAAAACTTTACAAATCGATTTTTGTATACCAGAGCAAAAGCTGTAAATTCTTTGGCAACTAAAGATAGTAGAGAAGAGTTTTTAAGCCAAATAGTTTCATACAGTTCTGTTGCACTATTTATTTTATTACCCTTTTTTACCTTATTTTTAAAACTTTTTTATATCCGAAGAAAATACACTTATGTAGATCATTTGATTTTTGTATTCCATATACAAACTGTATTTTTTATGTTGTTTTCAATTTATTTTATCTTAGAAATATTAGACATAACTCCAGAAACATGGATTTTCTTAGCACTGTTTNTAATGTACCTAATTATTGCAATGAAAAAATTTTACCAACAAGGTTATTTAAAAACAATTATAAAATTCTGTCTACTAAATTTCAGCTATTCCTTATTAGCAATTATCGGCTTTAGTTTACTATCTATTATATCTCTAATGTTGTTTTAAAATCTTTGTTTTTAGAGAGCCAACGTACAAAACTATCTTTTCTTAAACGCTTGAGTTTTTTGATGTACAAATTTGATGAAGATCCTATTTTATAGTGCTTGAGTTAGTTTTTTTAAGTGCTTTTTATCTCCATCCCAGAGCAATTCAAAGGTTGCTATATATTTATGCCAATCAACCAAAATTATGGCAAATAGCTCAATATCATTAAAATTATGAATAAAAGCTACTACATTATAGTAGATAAAATATTTTTTAAAATTACACCTCTACTCATATGGTAATTTGCTTTTCGGTTATAAATTTTAAAACGACCATTTAACAAACAAATCAACCATGTTTTTCGCTAATACCAATCTATGCAACACCAGCCAATTTATCTTTTGGATAGGATAATTTTAAGCTTCTTCCATACAACTACTTGGTGATAAGATTTTTCTTAATACATTTCATCTCTATCGGAGGTTAGTATAAAAAATTTTTAGCTAAAGGTAGATAGGTAATTGCACAAATGATAAATTATGATTAATTTTAATTTTTAGAGATATTTTTGGTTTTAATGCAATAAAACATGATAAACATCTATTAAAATTATTGAAACAAAAATTGTAACTTTACATTTTACAAATTAAACGAATAAATTTAAAAACTTATAATATTATGGCAAGAGGATTTTTTAATGTACCAATTGCGGTAAACGAACCCGTAAAAAGTTATGCACCTAACTCTCCTGAGAGGAAAGAGTTACTAGATACCTATAGAAGCATGTACAAGGATAATATTGATATCCCAATGCATATAAATGGTGAAGAAGTAAGAACAGGAAATACTAGAAATATTACACCACCTCATGACCATAAACATATTGTTGGACAATATCATACAGCAGAAAAAAAACATGTAGATGAAGCTATTAGTTCGGCACTAGCAGCAAGACAAGCTTGGTCTAGTGTTAGTTGGATGGAACGTGCTTCTATCTTTTTAAAAGCTGCAGAATTATTAGCAGGACCTTACAGAGCAAAAATGAATGCAGCAACTATGATTGCACAATCTAAAAATGTACATCAGGCAGAAATTGATGCCGCTTGCGAAATGATTGATTTCTTTAAATTTAATGTACAATACATGACAGATATTTTTAAAGATCAACCAGAATCTGCACCAGGAATTTGGAACAGAGTTGAGTACAGACCTTTAGAAGGTTTTGTGTATGCAATCTCTCCTTTTAACTTTACATCAATTGCTGCAAACTTACCAGCAGCTGCTGCTTTAATGGGTAACGTTGTGGTTTGGAAACCATCTGATCATCAAGCTTATTCTGCACAAGTAATTGTAGATTTATTTAAAGAAGCTGGCCTGCCAGATGGAGTTATTAATGTGGTTTACGGAGATCCTGTTATGATTTCTGNTACAGTTTTGGCTTCTCCAGATTTTTCTGGATTNCACTTTACAGGNTCTACCACTGTATTTAAAAACTTATGGAAACAAATTGGNAACAACATCCATACTTACAAAACATACCCAAGAATTGTTGGAGAAACTGGTGGTAAAGATTTTATTTGGGCACACAATTCTGCAAACCCTTTACAAGTAGCTACAGCAATTACTAGAGGTGCTTTTGAATATCAAGGTCAAAAATGTTCTGCAGCTTCTCGCGCTTACATACCAACTTCTATGTGGAAAGAAGTTAAAGAGCATTTAACAAAACAAGTAAACGAATTAAAAATGGGTTCTCCAGAAGACCCTTCTAACTTTGTAAACGCTGTTATACACGAAGGTTCTTTTAACAAAATATCTAAATATATAGACGCCGCAAAAGAAGACAGTGATGCAGAGATTATTTTAGGTGGTAACCACGATAAATCTGTAGGTTATTTTATAGAACCCACTGTTATTTTGGCAAAATCGCCAACATATGCAACCATGACAACTGAGTTATTTGGCCCTGTAATTACTATTTATTTATATGAAGATAATGAATGGGAACATTCTTTAGAATTGGTAGATACATCAACAGAGTATGCATTAACGGGTGCAATTTTTTCTACGGATAGGTATATTGTAGAAAAAGCTTCTAAAGCTTTAGAAAATGCTGCAGGTAACTTTTATATAAATGATAAACCAACTGGAGCAGTTGTTGGACAACAACCTTTTGGTGGTGCTAGAGCTTCTGGTACAAATGACAAAGCAGGTTCTGCACAAAACTTATTACGCTGGACCTCTGTAAGATTAATTAAAGAAACATTTGTAACTCCAAAAGATTATAAATACCCTTTCTTAGGATAGAAATAAAAAAGTATTCATAAAAAAAGCCTCATTTTTAATTTAATGAGGCTTTTCTATTTTGTAGACTTTCTATTTTATAAGCAGCTTTTGTATAGTTTGTTTTTTACCATTGATTACTTTCAATAAATACAATCCGGAAGATGTATTTTCAAAAGTAATTTTTTCAGAAAAGCTTGTTTTTGTAGTAGCATACTTTTTTACTGAAACCAATCTACCCCTTACATCAAACAATTGAATAAGAACCTTGTTATTAATATCTACTTTTAAATTTAAATTAAAAGTTCCGTTATTCGGATTTGGATATATATTAAAATTAGCAAAAGAAGTATCTAGTATTGAAGCTGNNTTATCTACAATTATTGAGTAATCTTCAGTTTCTCCCCATTCTGTTAAGTGATCTGCATCACAGGGTCCATCTCCAAAACCATCTGTTGGATCATCATATTCTATAATTACTCGCATTCTTGTTTGACCCAGTTTTGCATCTGCAGGTACATTAATAGAAAGTGTAGCTGTTGCAACGTCTTCTAATTTTGTTCCTAAATCATACCTTTCTGTAGCTTTNTCAAAAATAAAATCCTGATTCCAATCAATAAANACATAACAATGNTCTTGATAACCAGCCGTATCAAAAGTTACACTAATAGTGTAGTTTNTATCTTTTAACACATTTGCATTTATACTTGTAAAATCTTGATATCCATCTGATGTATCATTCCCAGAATTATTATTTATACCTGCAAAAGTCACATTGGTTATATGCTCTGATCCATTTGCTTCATCTGTAAATAAAGAANCACAATAACTTGGTACTTCTGTTGNAAAACTAAATGTAGGTGAAAAAGCACTTTCATTACAATTGTTTTTAGATTTTACTCGCCAAAAGTAATTGGTATCTCCACTTACATTATTCAAGGTGTACTCACTTGTGCTTACATTTCCACTTGCTACAATATTATTAAAGTTGATATCACTTGCAACTTCTACATCATAAGAAATTGCATTTGCATCTGCTTGCCAAATTAAATTTTGTGTTAAAGCCACACCTGTTGCGCCATTTGTAGGTGATGATAGCGTAACTGGTGTTAAGTTAGATGCTGTAACTTTTAAAAAAACGTCTAAATTCTGACTGACTGAAGTTGATGTACCCAACACATTTATGGTGTACTCTTGTGCTNTAGNACCATCTAAATTAGACACATTCATAACAACTGTANCATCATCTGATAATGTAGTTGGACTAAAACTAACNAGAGAACCAGCAGGCTGTCCAGTTGCAGAAAGTGTAACATTTTCTGTAAAACCGTTAATAAAATCTAGNTTTAAATTAAAATCTACACTTTGGTTTCCAGNATTACAAGCAGAAACGTTTGTACTTTCATTTGTAATTATAAAAGTTGGTATTGTTGAAAGTATTTCTAAGTTAGTACTATTTACATTGTAAAAAATATTGTCTGAAGCCATCACCATAATTCTAGCCTCAGTAGTTACATTATTGGGTACTAAAATAACTTCTGAACCATCATTAGGTGTATTTTCTTTTAAAATGATTGGAAAAGTTACTCCACCATCTGTAGACANTTTTATAGTTACGTTCGAACAATTTATAGGTGCAATGTCTGTAGTTCCTTTATTCCAAGTAACGGTTTGAGAGCTTCCTGCATTCCAGGTAGCAGCAGAGTTTTGTGATGTGACTACAAAAGCTTCTGCATCTGTAACTGTAACTGTTACATCATCTCTATTAAAAGCACCACCCGTTGCATTATTATCTCTAACCAAAAAAGAAAAATTAAGTTCTCTGGCTACAGCAGGTATTACTTCCCAAGTAGAAGATATATTACCATTAATTACAGTTTCTAATTTTGGGAAATATCTTTCTGGGTTAGTAACTGGAAGAAATGACCTAAACATAGGGCCAACAGAGTTAGATGATGATGGTGGCATTGTAGCAGTTTCATTATCTATCTGCTCCCAATTGTAAGTTAATGTATTTAGACCATCTGTGTCTGTTGCTTCTCCTTTTAAAACAAATGGTGTAGATTTTGGGATACTGTAATCTAAACCCGCATTTGCTACTGGTGTACTATTTCCGTTTGGAGTTAATGTTGCACAGTTACCAGAAGATTGTAAAATATTCTGCATTTGAGCAATGCTTACTGCGTGAAAATAATCATCACTTTGCCCTTGTACAT
>JGI26086J50260_1001465_pt1 | contig 13820 bp, 11 predicted proteins | sample SaaInl3SG_22_DNA_FD_50260 | JGI IMG/M metagenome (IMG submission 50260)
CATTGGCAAATCCTACCATAGCAGATGTGGTGATTACAGAGTTAGTCGACGGCGAAACACTGCCTTCGGATGCGACGCTTTTGATGTCGGCTGTGGAGACCAAAACAACAACCTATGAAGACGTTGAATACGACTATTATATTTTAAGAATTAATCAAGGGACAACAACAGCTCAGTCCCCTCGATTTTGTGACAAAGTACGTGTCAAGTATGCAGGATCTCTTTTGGATGGTGAAGAATTTGAAGTGAGATCAACGCCCATCGATTTTGATTTGGCCGGACTAATTCCGGGTTGGAGTCGAGTCATGCCAGAGTTTAACACAGGTACATTTATAAGCAATTCAGATGGAACAGTATCTTATGAGGGATATGGAATGGGTGTTATGTTTTTACCTTCTGGTTTAGGGTATTATGCAGCCAATCAAACTTCAATTCCGTCGTATTCTAATTTGGTTTTTAAGTTTGAATTGTTACAAACAGAAACTACCGATCACGATTCAGATAATATCCCAACGTATATGGAGGTTGTGGAAGCAGATTATGATTTATTTGGTAAAGATACAGATGGAGATTTAGTGGTTGATTTTGTCGATGCGGATGATGATGGCGATGGAACAGCCACTTCTGATGAGGTTGGTGTTGAAGCTTACACAGCAAACACTAGAGTTGAACTTCAAGCAATTTTAGATGTACTTGTATTGGACTCTAATCAGTTGATATCCCCAATCAAGCACCGATCCAATCTTAATGATTATACCGCAAATGTTGTCACCATCTTAGATAACAACGGCAATGGGATTCCTAATTATTTAGATGATACAGAATCTGAAAGAATAGATTAAAAACGAGTTACAGCATAAAAAAAGAGTCGCAATTGCGACTCTTTTTTGGTTTAAACAATTATGTGATTTGCTTACTTACGCTTCATAACTTTCAATGCTTTCGCCACAATACTATCGCTATTAAGACCGTATTTTTCCATCAATTGAGCAGGAGTTCCAGACTCTCCAAACGTGTCATCAGTTGCGACAAACTCTTGAGGGGTTGGATGGTGAAGTGCTAAGACTCGCGCGACACTTTCCCCCAATCCTCCAAGGTAATTGTGCTCTTCGGCAGTCACAATACAGCCTGTTTTTGCAACAGAATCAAGGATTGCTTTATCATCCAAAGGTTTTATGGTGTGTATATTGATCACCTCTGCAGAAATTCCTTGTGCATGCAATGCTTTGGCAGCTTCAAGTGCTTCCCAAACAAGATGACCTGTCGCAACAATAGTTACATCCGAACCTTCTTGAAGATGGATGGCTTTCCCAATTTCAAAGACTTGATCTTCTGGAGTGAATACAGGGACTGCTGGCCTTCCAAATCTTAAATATACAGGTCCTTTATGATCTGCAATGGCAATGGTGGCTGCCTTGGTTTGGTTGTAATCACACGTATTAATAACAACCATACCTGGGAGCATTTTCATCAATCCAATATCTTCCAAAATTTGGTGGGTAGCTCCGTCTTCTCCTAAGGTTAATCCGGCGTGAGATGCACAAATTTTTACATTCTTATCAGAATAGGCAATCGACTGTCTGATTTGATCGTAAACACGTCCCGTAGAAAAATTAGCAAAGGTACCTGTAAAAGGAATTTTACCGCCAATGGTCAAGCCAGCAGCAATAGACATCATGTTGGCTTCGGCAATTCCAATTTGAAAAAAACGTTCTGGGTTTTCTTCAATAAATTGATTCATTTTTAGAGACCCAATCAAATCTGCACAAAGTGCTACAACATTTGGGTTGGTTCTTCCGAGTTCTGTAAGACCAGCTCCAAAACCACTTCTTGTATCTTTTTTTTCTGTATATGTATAAGTTTTCATTGTCTGTTGGTTTTGAATTTAATAATCTCCTAAAGTTTCTGGATTCTGATTTAAAGCTGATTCTAACTGCGCGTCATTTGGTGCCTTTCCGTGCCATGCATGGGTGTGCATCATGAAATCAACTCCATTACCCATCATGGTTTTTAAGAGAACACAAACGGGTTTTCCTTTGCCAGTAGCCGCTTTGGCTGTCGCCATCCCTTCTAAGATCGCTTCAATATCGTTTCCTTTTTCGATTTCAATAACCGTCCAGTCAAAGGCTTCAAACTTCCCTTTAATACTTCCCATAGGAAGTACATCGTCGGTAGCACCGTCAATTTGTTTGCCGTTTAAATCAATGGTTGCAATTATATTGTCCACATTTTTTGCAGAAGCATACATGATTGCTTCCCAATTTTGACCTTCTTGTAATTCGCCATCGCCATGAAGGCTGTAGATCAAATGAGAATCGTTATTTAATTTTTTTGTTTGAGCCGCACCGATTGCAACCGAAAGTCCTTGTCCTAATGAGCCAGAAGCAATTCGAACTCCAGGAAGCCCTTCATGGGTAGTGGGGTGTCCTTGCAATCTAGAATTTAATAATCTAAAGGTGTTCAGTTCTTCTACTGGAAAATATCCAGAATGTGCCAATACGCTGTAAAAAACAGGCGAGATATGACCATTTGATAGGAAAAATAAATCCTCGTCAATNCCATCCATATCAAAGTCTTCTTTGCGATGCATTATGTTGGTGTAAAGTGCCACTAGAAATTCTGCACACCCTAAGGAACCACCNGGATGCCCAGAGTTTACTTTGTGAACCATTCGTAAAATATCTCTGCGAACTTGGGTTGTTAAATCCTGTAAATTTTTGTTTGACATTGACTAGGTTTTAAATGTTTAAAAATGATTCTCAAATATAATTTTAATTTTAAAGAGACAGAGTAATAAATCTTGTATTTTTTACAATTTAACTAACAATTTATAAAAAGAAAGAGCGAGCCTTTAATTGTGTAATTTATTTTCTACTTTTACACACATTTTAAATCAATTTTATGTTAAAAACCTTAAGGCTAAATGAGTATAAAGTAATGATTTACAGGATTTTACTTGTGTATTTTTTTTATACAGTAAGTCGTTTTTTATTCTTTATTTATAACTATTCATTTTTAGAAATTGATTCCATATTTGAGTATGTAAGACTGAGTTATCACGGAATTGCCTTTGATACGACTGCAATTTTTTATTTAAATAGTTTGTTTGTCTTATTTTCAATGCTGCCGCTCGTAGTCAATACACGAAAGGGTTATCAGAATTTTTTATTCTTTATTTACTTCCTTACAAATTTGATAGGGATGGCCTTAAACTTTGTTGATTTAATTTATTATAAATTTAATTTTTCTAGAACCACAGTTTCTGAATGGGATGTCATTGAACATGAAAAAAATCTCCCTCAGTTGTTTCTAAGATTTGCTGTTAATTATTGGCATGTTTTTTTATTGTTTATTCTTGTGGCCGCTTTATGGATGTATCTTTATAAAAAAGTAAAAGTACACACAAAGCCTTATGCGAAGGGCCTATTTGCTTATTTTCTTTCATCAGTGATTTGCTTTCTTATCATGGCAACTCTCATGGTTGGAGGGATCCGAGGAGATTTTAAATACAGTACACGTCCCATAAATCTAGTAGATGCAAATAGGCATGTTGCTAGAATTCAACATGCAGATTTTGTGCTGAATACACCTTTTGCAATTATTAGAACCTTTAATAAAAAAACGTTTAAAAAAGTAGCGTTTGATTTACCAAAATCGGTGGTTGATAGTCTAGCACAGCCAATTAAAACGTATCAAAATGCTGTTCAAAAGCCCCCAAATGTTATGGTCTTTATTACCGAAAGTTTTAGTAGAGAATATGTAGGAGCATTTAATGACCCCTCAGAAATCAAAGATTATGTAGGCTACACCCCATTTTTAGATTCTCTGGCAACAAAAAGTTTGATATTTAACAATGCATTCGCAAACGGAAGAAAATCCATCCACGGCATGTCTTCTGTATTGGCAGGAATTCCATCTTTTAAGGATGCCTTTACATCGTCTCCTTATGCCAATCAAAATATAGAATCGGTTGTTTCTATATTAAATAAGGAAGGCTATGACACCTCCTTTTTCCACGGAGCTCCCAATGGTTCAATGGGCTTTTTAGGATTTTCAAATATTCTTGGATTCGATCATTATTATGGTAAAACAGAATTTAATAACGATCTTTTATTTGATGGAGTTTGGGGAATTTGGGATGTTCCATTTTTTCAGTACACAAAGGAGGTTTTAGACACAAAAACAACGCCCTTTTTCTCCACAATATTTACAGTTACTTCACACGAACCCTACATTGTCCCTAAAGAATATGATGGGATATTTCCAAAGGGAACACTGCCCATGCATCAATGTATAGGCTATACAGATTTTGCGTTTAAACAATTTTTTGAAGCCGCCAAAAAAGAACCTTGGTTCGAAAATACAATTTTTATCATTACTGCGGATCACACAAATCAGATCTACTACAAGGAACAGTACTTAAACACGATCAATAGGTATGCCGTTCCTATTTTGATTTATAGCCCCAATGAAAAATATATTGGAGTTAATGATGAATTAGCACAACAAATTGATATATACCCAACCATTTTAGACATGATCGGATACAATAAGCCGTTTCGAAGTTGGGGACGTAGTTTAGTGAATAATAGTGTTGACCGAATGTCCCCCTATGTTATGAATTTTAACGGCAAAAATTATCAATACAGTAAGGGAAATATAATTTGTATCTTTGACGGTGAAAAAGCTATAGGTTTTTATGATATAAATGATTTAAGGTTCGAAAAAAATTTAATAGCAAACCGTACCAAAGAAATGGATGCTGTTGAGTTATCTTGTAAAGCATTTTTAAAAGATTATTTTGATAGAATTATTGATAGAAACTTATAGTTAAAATTTAATAGCGATGAAAAAAAAAATAGGACTCTTTCTTCTAAGTGTTATTGTAATAGGTGTTTTAAAATATGTATATGACGTACATATCAATTATAATTTTAAAGAAATTTCAGAAAACAAGGTTTATAAATCAGGAGTTATTCCACCCGAAAAAATAGGCTCGTATATTCAAGAATATCAGATTAATAGTGTCATTGATTTACGTTTTCCTCATACCACTGACAAGGTTAATAACCCCGAAATTCCTCAAGAACTCACTGCCGAAAAAGAAGCAGTTGAAAAACTAGAGGGAGTAACCTATTTTAATTTAGGAACGGATCAAGTCCCCACACAAGAAACGGTCGATAAATTCCTTGAGATTATGGACGATCCTTCAAATTATCCTGTACTGCTTCATTGCTATCATGGAGTCGGACGTGCGCAATTATTTTCTGCAATTTACAGAATAGAATATGAAGGTTGGAGTAATCAAGACGCTCGCGAAAAAACGCGCATTCTTCTAAAAGGAAGTTCGTTTGATGATGGCGCTCCAAAAGGGGAGTATTTGATCAACTACAAACCACGGTCGAAGCAATAAGAGAGCCAACAGAAGTTTTGTATTTGGGATATTAAAAACTGCTTTTATATTCTGAAAAAATGACTATTAACCATAATTTACGAGTTTGAAATTTGATTTATTAAAAAAAGACCCGAATACAAAGGCGCGTGCAGCCACGATCACAACAGATCATGGAGTCATTGAAACCCCTATTTTTATGCCTGTTGGTACTGTAGGAACTGTGAAAGGTGTGCATCAACGAGAACTCAAAAATGACATCAATCCCGATGTCATTTTAGCAAATACCTACCATTTATTTCTACGTCCTCAAATTGATATTTTAGAAAAAGCGGGAGGACTTCACAAATTCATGAATTGGGATCGTAATATTCTAACCGATTCTGGAGGGTATCAAGTATATTCACTTTCTTCCAATCGAAAAATCAAAGAAGAAGGCGTAAAATTTAAAAGCCATATTGATGGCAGTATGCATACATTTACTCCAGAAAATGTGATGGAAATTCAGCGCAGTATTGGAGCGGATATCATCATGGCTTTTGACGAATGTACTCCTTATCCTTGTGATTATAATTATGCAAAACGATCAATGCATATGACACATCGTTGGTTGGATCGCTGTATAAATCACCTTGAGAAAACACCTCTCAAATATGATTTTAATCAAGCATTTTTTCCAATTGTTCAAGGAAGTACGTATAAAGATTTAAGACGTCAGTCTGCGGAATATATNGCNAATTCTGGCGCAGTTGGAAATGCTATTGGTGGACTTTCCGTAGGAGAGCCTGCNGAAGAAATGTATGCAATGACGGATGTTGTTTGCGAAATTCTTCCAGAAGATAAACCGCGTTACTTAATGGGGGTAGGAACTCCAATTAATATTTTAGAAAACATCGCTTTAGGAGTCGATATGTTTGATTGTGTGATGCCAACACGTAATGCTAGAAATGGAATGTTGTTTACAGCTTATGGCTCTATAAATATAAAAAATCTAAAATGGAAAGATGATTTTTCGCCGATTGATCCTATGGGGATTACATTTGTAGATACGGAGTACTCTAAAGCCTATTTAAAACATTTATTTACTGTTAACGAATTATTAGGAAAACAAATCGCTACAATTCATAACTTAGGCTTTTATTTATGGCTTACTCGTGAAGCCCGAAAACATATTATAGAAGGTGATTTTGAAACTTGGAAAGCAATGATGGTCAAACAAATGGATAATCGTTTATAGGCGTATGAAAATTCTAGACTGGTATATTTTAAAGCGGTATTTGTTTACATTTTTCATGATGTTATTGCTGTTTATCCCTATTGGAATTACCGTCAACCTTGCTGAAAAAATTGATCGTATTTTAGAAAATGAAGTTCCTTTTGAAGAGGTTGCATCCTATTATTTCGATTTCACAATTTATTTTGCAACCCTCTTGTTTCCATTATTTTTATTCCTATCAGTCATTTGGTTTACCTCCAAACTAGCAAACAATACAGAAATTGTAGCTTTTTTAAGTTCAGGAGTTTCTTTTGCACGATTTTTACGTCCTTATTTAATAGGAGCTTCTATAGTTGCCGTTCTTGCTTTGATGTTAGGAATGTATTGGGCGCCCGTAGCGAGTAAAGGGTTTAATGAATTTACATACAAATACTTAAGCAACAATAAAGTTGTTGAAACGCAACATATTTACCGACAAATTAATGATAATGATTATATTTATGTCAGTAACTTCGATACCAAAGCAAAGCGTGGCAATAATTTCACTCTCGAACACTTTGAAGGCAATAAGTTGGCCTATAAAATTCATGCCTCTGCAATTCAATACATCGAAAAAGATAGTTCCTATCAATTAACAAATTACAATTTACGAACCATAGGCGAAAATGAAGATCAACTTGAATTCAGTCGAAAAAAAGATACTATTTTTAGCTTCGATTTACAGGATTTAACCCCTCCAATGTATGTCGCAGAAACCTTAACCTATGGAGAATTAATGACTTTTATTGCTCGTGAAGAAGTAAGGGGGTCATCTAATATTAATCGCTACAAAGTCGTGCAATATAAAAAATGGAGTTTACCCGTTTCGGTTTTCATCCTCACAATTATTGCGGTGGCTGTATCTTCTGTCAAGCGTCGTGGCGGGATGGGCATTAATTTAGCATTTGGAATTGTAATTGCCATGATTTATGTGTTTTTTGACAAAGTTTTTGGAGTTATGGCAGAGCAATCTGATTTTTCTCCATTATTGGCTGTTTGGTTTCCAAATATTTTATTTGGAAGTTTAGCAATTTATCTGCTATACAATGCAAAACGATAAACTCAAAAATTACTTGCACCTTCATTTTTTGGTGCTCATAGCTGGATTTACCGCTATTTTAGGAGAACTAATTTCAATCAATGCCATTCCTTTAGTTTGGTTTCGTATGTCCATTGCGGGAGTTCTAATGCTTCTGTTTATCGTAATTAAAAAGAAGTCACTAAAAGTCCCCTTAAAGGCAGTTGTAAGATTTTCAATTGCGGGGATTATTATTGCCTTGCATTGGATCACTTTTTTTGCCGCCATCAAAGCATCTAATATTTCCATCACTTTAGCAATGTTTTCTACAGGTGCTTTTTTCGCATCGTTAATTGAACCCCTGTTTTACAAACGTAAAATTATTGGCTATGAAATTATATTCGGAGTTATTGTCATAGCAGGAGTTGTTCTTATTACACAAACAGAGTTACACTATCTCTTAGGAATCGCTCTAGGTATTTCATCTGCGTTATTTGCGACCCTTTTTGCAGTTCTCAATGGTCAATTCGTAAAAAACTATAAAGCCAGTGTTATATCATTTTATGAATTTGTAAGTGGAGTTTTGTTCATATCAATTTTTATAGCCTTAACAGACGGATTTGATGCCTCTTATTTTCAACTCACAGCTTCGGATTGGACCTATCTCATTATACTAGCATCCATTTGTACCGCCTATGCTTTTATAGCTTCTATTCATGTGATGAAACACATTACCCCTTATACTTTGGTACTAACTTATAATTTAGAACCTATTTATGGTATTCTGCTTGCAGTTATAATATTTCCACAAACAGAAACCATGCAACCGTTATTTTACCTCGGTGCCGGCCTTATAATATCTACGGTACTTCTTAATGCCGTGTTTAAAAACATCAATAAACCTAAAATCTAACCTTTGAAATCTATTAAAGTTTTATATTTGCATNCTAACTAAANACTAATCTTGAATTTCTATGGANTATTTAGAATTTGAGTTACCTATAAAGGAACTAGAAGATCAATTACAAAAATGTCAAATTATTGGAGAGGAAAGTGATGTAGATGTCTCTGAAACTTGTATTCAGATTCAAAAGAAACTAGAACTCGCCAAAAAAGATATTTATAAAAACTTAACTCCTTGGCAGCGCGTTCAGTTGTCGAGACATCCCGACAGACCCTACACCTTAGATTATATCAACGCTATTTGTGGAGATTCATTTTTGGAGCTTCATGGGGATCGAAACTTTAAGGACGATAAAGCGATGATTGGTGGATTGGGAAAAATTGGAGATCAAAGCTTTATGTTTATTGGTCAACAAAAAGGATATAATACTAAAATGCGTCAGTACAGAAACTTTGGAATGGCCAATCCAGAGGGCTACCGGAAAGCTTTGCGCTTGATGAAATCTGCCGAAAAATTTGGGATCCCTGTGGTGTCATTGATAGACACTCCCGGGGCTTACCCTGGATTAGAAGCCGAAGAACGTGGACAAGGCGAAGCCATCGCTCGAAATATTCTCGAGATGACACGATTAAAAGTTCCAATCATCACCGTCATTATTGGTGAAGGTGCCTCAGGAGGTGCCCTCGGAATAGGAGTAGGAGACAAAGTTTTAATGTTAGAAAATACTTGGTACTCTGTAATCTCACCAGAGTCGTGCTCTTCTATTTTATGGAGAAGTTGGGAATATAAAGAACAAGCAGCCGAAGCGTTAAAGCTAACAGCGAAAGATATGAAGCGAATGAAATTGGTGGATGAAATTGTAAAAGAACCCCTTGGAGGTGCTCACAAAGATCGTCAACAAACATTTACAACAGTTTCCAACAAGATTGTGAAATCGTATCAGGAGTTTAAAAACTTATCACCAAAAGAATTGGTTGATAAACGTATGGAAAAGTACTCTCAAATGGGGGTCTATCAAGATTAAGTTATAAACTTCATCGTATGAAAATTAAGTCAAGTGTTTCGCTTGACTTTTTTAATGCTTATTAACAATATTTTGAACTTATAAACAGTTGAATTGTTGAGTATCCGTCATTAATATACTACAATTAATCCTCATATTTTAAGTACTTTCGTTTATAGAACTAGGGAGATTTTAAATAGAATTTATCATAGAAATGATTATTAAATACACATGAAGCAGCCAGCACCAGTAAAAGTTTACAAAACCGATAAAAGCTCACTCATTAGTTTGGAAAAAGGAAAAATCCCACCTCAAGCTATTGACTTAGAAGAAGTTGTTCTAGGAGCAATGATGATTGATAAAAAAGGAGTCGATGAAGTAATTGATATTCTTAGTACGGATGCTTTTTATAAAGAAGCCAATCAATATATTTTTGAAGCGATTCTTCAATTATTTGAAAATAGTGAACCTGTCGATTTATTGACCGTTTCAACCCAATTACGTAAAAACTCAAAACTTGATTTAATAGGAGGAGATTTCTATCTTATTTCATTAACTCAAAAAGTATCTTCTTCAGCTCATATTGAATTTCATGCACGTATTATTTTACAAAAATTTATACAGCGTAGTTTAATTAAAATTTCAAATGAAATTATAGAAGATGCCTTTGATGAAACCAAAGATGTTTTTGATTTATTAGACAAGGCCGAATCACGATTGTATGAAGTCACCCAAGGAAATATTAAAAAATCAACCGAAACAGCACAAGATTTAGTATTTCAAGCCAAGAAAAAAATTGAAGAAATTTCCAACAAAGAAGGACTTTCAGGAGTCCCTTCAGGATTTGATAAACTAGACAAGTTAACCTCTGGATGGCAAGAAAGTGATTTAATTATCATAGCAGCACGACCCGGTATGGGTAAAACCGCCTTGACTCTATCGATGGCACGTAATATTGCAGTAACTCAAAGTATTCCTGTCGCCTTTTTTTCATTAGAGATGTCGTCCGTTCAATTAATTACACGTTTGATTTCTTCCGAAACTGGACTGAATTCGGAAAAATTACGTACAGGGCGTCTCGAAAAACACGAATGGGAACAATTAAATGTAAAAGTCAAAGCTCTAGAAAAAGCACCTTTATTTATAGATGATACACCCTCCTTATCCATTTTTGATTTAAGAGCTAAAGCACGTCGATTGGCCTCTCAAAATGGCATCAAACTGATTGTGGTGGATTATTTACAACTTATGACGGCAGGAGGTAGTCAAAAAAGTGGCAACCGTGAACAAGAAATCTCTATGATTTCCCGAAACTTGAAAGCCCTCGCAAAAGAATTAAGCATTCCCGTAATTGCCTTATCTCAATTATCCAGAGCTGTCGAAACTCGTGGTGGAAGCAAACGTCCGTTGCTATCGGATCTGAGAGAATCGGGAGCGATTGAGCAAGATGCAGATATTGTGTCGTTTATTTATCGTCCAGAATATTATAAAATTGACGAATGGGATGATGAACAACATACGCCTTCGGAAGGTCAAGCAGAATTTATCATTGCAAAACACCGTAATGGTGGGTTAGATAATATCCGTTTAAAATTCATTGGACATTTAGGGAAGTTTGATAATCTCGATGATTTTGATTCGCCATTTGATACAGAATTTCATTCAAAAATGAATGCTGCTGCCAATGATGACACCTTTAAACAAGAGGATTTTAGAGTCGACCCAAGTGATGCATTTGGAGATTCTGATGATGATACGCCCTATTAAATCCGTTTAAATATTTTTTTGATTATATTTAAGGAATGAAACACTTATTACGGAGTCTTTTTTTAGTATTATCCTTTCAAATTCATGCTTCCTACATTCTAATTCCAATGGATGCCGAGAGTCAAAAAAATCATTTGAAAGCCTACGGAATTACGTATTGGACCTTAAATAAACAAGAAAATGTCAAATGGTTACTCAATTATAGAGGCGGCTCTTTTTTGTTGCCCTTTAGAGACACTATCGAAAAAGAATGCCTTATCCGAGGGGTATCTTACGAACTCATTAGTGATGCCGAAACCGAAGCTATTCTTCAAGAAATTAGCAGTCCGAGTAAAAATATGGAAGCTGTGATCCTTGAAAAAGCTCCTAAAATTGCAGTCTATTCCCCTAGTGGAAAACAACCTTGGGATGATGCTGTAACCATGGTTTTAACCTATGCAGAAATTCCTTACGAACTCATTTATGACACGGAAGTTTTGAATGATGCTTTGTTGCTTTATGACTGGTTGCACCTTCATCATGAAGATTTTACAGGACAATATGGTAAATTCTACATGGCTTATAGAAATGCTGCTTGGTATATTGAACAACAAAAAACCGCCGAAAAACTTGCGAGCAGTTTAGGGTATAGTAAAGTCTCTAAAGAAAAATTAGCAGTGGCTCAAAAAATTAGAGAATATGTATTGGGTGGGGGTTTTATGTTTGCCATGTGTAGTGCTACAGATAGTTTTGACATTGCTTTGGCCGCTGAATCACTCGATATATGTGAGCCAATGTTTGACGGAGATGGCAGCACTCCTAATTATCAAGCGCAGCTAGATTTCTCTAAAACCTTTGCTTTTAAAGATTTTATATTGGAACGCGACCCAAAAGTTTATGAATTTTCAAGCATCGATATGACCCAAAGACGTCAAATTCCAAAAGAGTTAGATTACTTTTCGCTTATGGAATATTCTGCGAAATGGGATCCCATTCCAACCATGCTCAATCAAAATCATACAGCACTTGTGAAAGGGTTTATGGGACAAACCACATCCTATTCTAGAGATCAAATCAAGTCAAATGTACTTGTCTTGGGTGAAAATAAATCCAACGGAGAAGCGCGTTACATCCATGGAATCAAAGGAAAAGGATTTTTTACGTTCTACGGAGGTCACGATCCCGAAGATTATACACATAGAGTAGGAGACCCAAAAACCGAATTGGATTTACATCCTACATCTCCAGGCTACCGACTCATTCTAAACAATGTATTATTTCCTGCTGCCCGTAAGAAAAAACAAAAAACCTAATTTTTAATGATTATATTTCTCTAACATGAATTCAATACCATCGCTCCTTAGAACAGATTTAGCGCAGTTGATTGTGAAAAGAATTATTCAAGAAAAAGACCGCATTAAAACACAGTATCAGGGATCTAAAAATCAAATCGGCTATTTTTTTATAGATGATTTATTACCTCCAGAAATAACAGATTACATTAACAGTCAGTTTCCACCACATGACAAGATGGTTCTCAAGAAAAGCATTCGTGAAAACAAGTATATAGGGGTTCAAATGAACCAGTATCCACAAATTTTAGAAGAACTCATTTATGCATTTCAAGACGATCGTGTTGTAAATTTAATTAAAGAAGTTTGTGAAATCAAAGACCTTGTGCCAGACAAAAATCTGTATGCAGGAGGATTGTCCTCAATGAAACATTCCCAATTTTTAAATCCACATCTCGATAATTCTCACGATAAAGAACGAAACCGTTGGCGAGTGTTGAATTTATTATTTTATGTCTCTCCTAATTGGAAGGACTCCAATGGGGGGCATTTACAAATTTGGCCAAGAGGTTTAAAACAGGATCAAATCACTTTACACTCTCGGTTTAATCGTCTAATTGTAATGGCAACTCATAATAAGTCATGGCATTCGGTAAGCCCTGTTACGGTTGATGCTTCCCGTAATTGTGTTTCTAATTATTACTTTTCGTCTACTGCTCTTTCTAAAACAGACAAATTTCATGTCACTACATTTAGAGGAAGACCCCATCAAAAAATTAGAAACTATATTCTTAAAATTGATTCTTTTTTAAGAATGAATTTGAGAAAAGTATTTAAAAAAGGAATTGTTGAAAATCCACATGTTTATAAATCAAACAAAGATTAAATCAATACTTAATAAATGTTTAGAATCCTATATAAATAAAAAAAAGCCTCGCATTGCGAGGCTTTTTTATAAGCGAATATGATACAATAGGCTAGTGCCTTAATTTACTTTGTCTACAATAGCTTTGAAAGCTTCAGGATTATTCATCGCCAAATCAGCTAAAACCTTACGGTTTAGTTCGATGTTATGCGTTTTTAGTTTCCCAATAAATTGTGAATACGATAATCCGTGAGCTCTGGCTCCTGCGTTGATACGCATAATCCATAAAGCACGGAATGTTCTTTTCTTATTTCTACGATCTCTGTAAGAATAAAGCATGGCTTT
>JGI26086J50260_1001467_pt1 | contig 13805 bp, 13 predicted proteins | sample SaaInl3SG_22_DNA_FD_50260 | JGI IMG/M metagenome (IMG submission 50260)
GTCCTGCGCACCACCGAACCCAACGGCACAACACGCGCGGTCCGGGTGGTCAAACAACCTTGACCTCCTGAAGAAGGTTTACCTTTCAAACGATGAAATTCTTGCGCCCTTCCCAGTTCATTGTGAGGCACATCCTCGCCTTCTCTTGTCTTGGCCCACTTGTCGCTTACACAGGGGTCGTTTGGGCACAAGAAGCGCAATTCCGCGCCGTGGGTGGCCCCGGCTTGGAACGAGGTGAGGTTGTGGTGCCCCACGCGACGGGCGCCTTTCTCGTGTGCAACAGCAAGCTTCCTGAAGTGGATCTGTTGCGCGCATACCTCGTGCACTACGACAGCGAATTGAACGTCGATTGGACGCGGTTGCTCCCCTGTCCTGCCTTGTTGCAGGAAGTGGTCGACGCGTGGAGCGACAGTCCTGGNAGCGTGACCGTGATGACGCGCGAGCTCAGGCCTGAGGACGGGTATGTTACCGTGATGCACCGCCTGGATTCCACGGGCACGTGGGCAGGGAGCGCNGCGCTTCAGGCACCCCAAAACTTTCGCCCAGTCGCTCACGTCGAATGGCTCGGCGAGCCTTGGGTGGTGGGTGCGACAGGAAGCCAGCCGACGGCCGTGAATGTGGTCACGGGCAACGTCAAAACGTGGGGTGGACTGCCCGGAACGTTGGATGTGGTGACCGATGCCGCTGTGGCGAACAACTTGCTGGTGGTCGTGGGGTCGCGAACGCAGGACGACACGACGCGAACCGCAATTTGGGGGGTGTACCCCTTTGGGCAGCTCGCGTTTGAAAATGTGGGAGCGGATGCGGCCGCCGGAGCCTGGAGCCAGGCCGATGCCGTGGCTGTACGGGGTTCGAATGTGCGCGTGCTGCACAGCTTCCACCCCCACGTACCAGAGGACCAGTGGCTTCTGCACAGCATGCTTTCAGTGAACCTTACTTCGGGTCAGCTCAATGGCATCCTGTACGGACCGCAAGAAGGTCAGCGCCCTGGACGTGATTTGATTTCCACCCCCCAAGGGTGGGTCAAATTGAGTCAATCGGACGTTGTGCCTCAACTCGACCGAAGCATGCTCGTCACGCATTACAACCCCAACGGCTTGTACCTGTCTCAAGGCGCCTGGGGGACCATCTTCGAAGACGACCCCTCCCACATCACGCAGAGCGAAGACGGAGCCATTTGGGTGGCAGGAAGCACGCGAGGGGCCATCGACGGCACCTGGAACGCTTGCGTGCTCCGACTCGACAGCCTCGGACCGCTTGGTGCGTGGTCCAATGACATGCCGGGGTTTGGTACCTACAACGACCCGTTGTTTGATGACGTGCTTTCCATCACGCAGATCGAGTCTGACGGGGGTTGGACATGTGCGCCCAATCCCGCTGGAAGTCAAACCACCCTGATTCCTCCTTCGACCATGTCCACTGCAGATCGCGCTGCGCTGAAGTGGGTCCTGCGGGATGGCCAAGGCCGCATCGTTGATGAAGGTCAAGGAACCGATGTGAACCTCGACAAGCTCGCGCCGGGCCACCATGGGATTCAGGTGCGCGACCGTGGCGGCGACGTCCACGTCCGGGTGTTGGTGGTTGGCGAGAGATAACGTTGCGTCGTCCCGCCTGTCTGCACCATCTTCGCACCGTGAATCGCCTCCCTCTCGTCGTCGCCCAAGCCGTGCTCGTGCTCGCGTTTTTGTCCGCGTATGGATGGGCCGTGAAGCAGCGCACTCTGGGCAAATTGGACCTGAGTGGAGCGAACGTCGTGTTGGACGCGCTGTCGGGCTTTCCGGACCTGTTCAAACAATCTGTGGAAGAGGCCCAAACCCTGCCCCAAACGTTCGTCCCAACCCCGGACGACTTCACGCCTCTGAACCGCCTCGAGCGAGACGTGCTCGCCCTGACCGCCTACTCGAACGAGGACGGAGGCCGGCACATCGACCTGCGCAACTTGCGGAACGAAGAAATCCTGCACCGCTGGGTGGTTCCCGTGGACGAGATCCCGGTCAAGCCACATTGGCGGGTCCATCATCCGCTGTTGTTGCCGGACTCGTCGGTGATTTCCTTCATCACCAACCGAAGCCCCTTGTTCCGGCTTGACGCCCGGTCCAACCTCATGTGGCGCCAGGACAGCTTGAATTTCCACCACGCCATCAACCTGGACGCGGAGGGCAAGCTTTGGGCGTGCGTGCAGCAGTGGGAGCGGGGCGGGCGCCACATCGGGTACCGGGGGCGCTACGCGATGGACGGAAAGACCGTGAACTTCCTCGACAACAGCATCGCGCAGCTCGACCCCGAGACTGGCCACATCCTGTACACCAAGTCGTGCGCCGAAATTCTGAGGGAGAACGGACTGGAGCACCTCATTTTGCGGTCGGGCGACCCCCAAGACCCGATGCACCTCAACGACGTGGAGCCCGCGCTGTTTCGTGGGCCGCACTTCGAAGCGGGGGACTTGTTCCTGAGCTTCCGGAACCTCCAGGCCGTGTTGCAGTACCGGCCTTCGACAGGCGAGGTGGTGCGCGTGATCGACGGGCCGCTGGCGGCGCAGCATGACGTGGACATCCTCGACGAATCGACGCTCGCCATCTTCAACAACGCTACGCAGGAGAACGTAGGCAAGTACACCAGCGGCGCGCACAAGTACCCCGTGTCCAAGGACCAGGTCGAGTTGAAGCACTGGTATTCGCGGGTGGAGCGATGCGATTTGGCCTCCAACACCTTCACACCCCTGTGGGAGGACCTGATGCGCGAGCAAGAATTCATGACCTTCAGCGAAGGCCTGCAGGAATTTCTGCCGGACGGGTCAGCCTTCTTGGAAGAACAAAACACCGGCATCCTCTGGGTCGTCGGCGACTCCGGCGTCCTCTACCGGGACGTGCACCGGTCGCATCACGACGGCCACCATCACCTGCCCAACTGGACCCGAATCATCCCCTCGTTCCCATGAACCTTCCTCTCTACATCGGCCCGTCCATGGGCGCTGGCGCCATTGCGCTCACGTTGATCATCGGCGGCATCGTGGTGGCCTCTCTCGGGTACATTGTTTGGCTCCGGGTGAAGAAATTCCTGAAGAAGTAAAGGCATGACGTCGGCGCTTGCCCTGCTCACGGCGTCGAGTTACGCGGCGTTTTTGTTGCTGCGCCGCAACACCCCCTTGCTGCACCGGCTCGCGATCAGCAGCGTGGCGGTCCTGGACGGCATGCTCTCGGACGGCGACGACGACGCCAAGCTCGCCGCCCTCGAGGCCGCCACTGGCCGGCTTCTCCGCGCCCTCCTCTCCTTCCTGCTCCTGCTTTGGGTGGCAGGGTTGCTCATCGGCGTTCCTTGGCTGTTTCAAGACGAGGGATTCTTTGACTTTCTCTTGTCGTGGCAGGGAATCGTGGCGGTGTCCGTGGGTGGGACGGTCGCCTTTTTCCTGCCCCGAACCCTTCCGGGCGTCGCGGCAGCCTCGGGCCTCGGAGCTTCGAATCACTCGGCACTGGACCAGCTCCTGCACCGCATGCTCCTGAACCATCCCCACGTGCACTTGCGCCTCATGCGGCGCGAGATCCAGGGGTGGCGCAAGGGCGGTGGCACGCCCCGACCCGCGTTTCTTTGGGTGACCGGGCTCGCCCGTGCGGGAACGACCAGCGTGCTCGAGCGCCTCGTCGCCACCGGGGCGTTCCACAGCCTGAACTACGCCAACATGCCCCTCGTGCTCGCGCCCGGGCTTTGGAACCGGTTCCACAACCCCGGTACAGGCGAGTTGCAGGAACGCAGTCACGGCGACGGGATTCTCGTGGGCCTCGATTCGGCCGAGGCCCTTGAAGAAGTCTTCTTCCAGGCCATGACCGGGCGGAGCTACGTCACCGACACCGCACTCGAGGCCCACGACGTCTCCCCCGACCTCCACAGCACCTACCTCGATTACCAGGGCATCGCCCTCGCGTCGAGCGCGCGTCCGGACGCCATGTACGTCGCCAAGAACAACAACGCGCTGCTCCGCTACCCCGCAATGCGTCGCCTGAACCGGGACTTCCACGCCGTCGTCCTGTTCCGCGACCCCTTGACGCACGCCGAATCGCTTCGGGCGATGCACCGCAAATACGTCGCGATGCAGGCCGACGATCCGTTCGTGAAGGAGTACATGGATTGGCTGGCGCACCACGAGTTTGGGCTGGGTCACAAGCCGTTCCGCTTCGATTCCACCCAAGACCTTCCCAGCGGTGACCTCGACAGCCTTGACCACTGGCTCGAGCTGTGGATCAACCACTACCGCGAGGCCTTGGCGCTCGACCCGCACCACCTTCACTTTGTCGCGTACGAAGCGTACTGCGCGGCGCCTCAGGACGTGTTGCAACGCATCGTCAACTCAGCCGGCGTCGAGATGACCGTGCCGGCGTACGAGGCCTATTCCAAGGTGCGGGACGTCGAAGGCGAGGTCAGCCCGGTGCTGCTGGCTCGGGCAAAGGGGTTTTACGCCGAGATGGTGGCGCGGGGTCAGTCCTGAAACGCGACACGGCGCACCACGCTCGCCGTGTCGAGCAACACCACTTCCACTTCGGAAAGCGATCCGGACGTCCCGTCCGAGCTGAGCACGTACCACTGAGGCGTGTCGCGCGGGCCGCTCGCCCCAAAGTCGACCTCAGACGTCCCCACAAACGCCAGGACGTCCGTGACGCTGAGGTCCGGATGGGCCTGCTTCACTCCGGGGGCGAGCTGGAGGCCGCCTTCGACGACGGAAGTGCGGATTTGGGCAGAGGGAAGCCACTCACCGCATCCACGACTGCCAAAGAAATAGAGCGACAGGGCAATGCCGAGGAAGATGCCAATGCCAAAGCGGGAAAGTCGTTGCCAAAAATTCATAGGTGCGCTTGCTTGCGTTGCGAAACTACACCCAATCGCACCACGCGCCTGCGTACCTTCGAAGCATGGTCGAGGTTCAGGGCATCAGGTTCCGCTACAGCAGCGAAAGTCCAAACATGGACTTCCCCGATTTTGCCTGCGCGGCGGGAGAGCGCATGCTCCTCCTTGGCAACTCCGGCACCGGGAAAACGACCCTCCTGCACTTGCTGTGCGGCATGCTCCGGCCCAAGGCCGGGAGGCTTCACGTGGCGAGCCGCGACCTTCGCGCCGCCTCCGACCGCGAACTCGACGTGTGGCGCGGATCTGAACTGGGCATCGTGTTTCAGCGCGCCCACTTCGTGCAAAGCCTTTCCGTCGCAGAAAACCTAGCCCTTCCCCATCAGCTCACGCATGGCACCGTGCCTCGTGAGGTCATGGAACGGATGGGGTCGATGATGGACCGTCTCGGCATCGCGCACCGCGCCGACGCCCGTCCACACGAACTCAGCGTGGGCGAACAGCAACGCGCTTCGATTGCACGCGCGCTGCTGCACCGACCTAAGGTGGTGTTTGCCGACGAACCCACGTCGGCGCTGGACGACCACAACGCCGCGGCTGTCATGGACATCCTCGACCGCGAAGCGGCCGACGCCACCTTGGTGGTGGTCACCCACGACCAGCGCCTGAAGGACCGCTACTCGAATTGTGTCACCCTCGTAAGCGCCCAGTCATGAAGCTCGGACTCTTCTACCAAGCGTGGCGCAACCTCCGAGCCAAGCCGCTTCAAACAGCCTTGAGCTTGGCGCTGCTGGCGTTTGGGGTGGGCATGGTGAGCCTCATGCTCCTCACAGAGAAGCAGGTCAACGACGCGTTTGAGCGGAACATCAAAGACATTGATCTGGTGCTCGGAGCGAAGGGCAGTCCGTTGCAACTCATCCTGGCCAACGTCTACCACATTGACGCGCCGACCGGCAACATCCTGCAAAGCGAGGCCGAGAAAGTGCTCAAGCACCCGTACATCGCCTCGGGCATCCCGTTGGCGTATGGCGACAACCACGAAGGCTACCGCATCGTGGGAACCGAGCACAGCTACGTAGAGCACTACGGAGTCACGCTGGCCGAGGGCAAGCTCTGGGAGGCGCCGTTTGAGGTGACGTTGGGCGCGCGGGTGGCCGAGAATTTGGGAATGGGGTTGGGCGACACGTTTTTCAGCGCGCACGGCCTCACCGACCAAACCGACATCCACCCCGACAAGACCTTCACCGTCGTGGGCATCCTCGAACCGAGCGGAAGCGTGGTGGACCAGCTCATCCTGACCCCGATGGAGAGCATCTGGAACGTGCACGCGCACGAAGGCGAGGTGATCGACCCTGCGACCCGGGAAATCACGGCCATGCTGCTCAAGAAACGCAACCCGCTCGCCGTCTTGACCATCCCCAACGTGCTGCGCGAAACGAACATGCAGGTGGCGCTTCCGGCCATTGAGGTGAACCGGATGACGCAGCAGTTTGGGTTGGGGACGTCCGCGCTGCGCGCCATCGCCATGCTCATCATGGCCCTGAGCTTCGCAAGCATCTTCATCTCGGTGCTCGACAACATCCGAGCTCGACGCCACGAGCTCGCGCTGATGCGAACCTTGGGCGGCACGCCCTCCACCCTGTACCGATTGCTCTTGCTCGAAGGCGGTTTGCTGAGCGTGGCCGGCACGTTGCTCGGGCTGCTCCTGAGCCGAGTGGGCCTTGCTGTGCTGGGGCAGGTGGTGGAGAGTCAATTCCACTACGACCTGTCCGCCATGAGCGTGCTGAGAAGCGAGTGGATGCTCGCCGGAGCAGCCGTGGCTGTGGGCTTGTTGGCTTCGGCCATTCCGGCGCGCGGAAGCCTTCGTTTGGACATCAGCCGAACCTTGAGTGAGGCGTAACTTGGCACGTCCCGTACCTTCGCACGACATGAAAACGACCACGTTCCTCACCGTTGCCTTCTCTGCCGCCGCGCTCGTGGCGGTGTCGATGATGGATTGGAGCAGCATGTGCCATCCCTCGGAGGAGGCTCAGGCCACACAGGACCAGCTTCGCCACGTTGGGGAGGCCAAACTCGCCAGCCTCGACCCAGAGCCAATCACCGCTCCAGAACCCGAGGTCAACGAGGTTGTCACCAACGTCGCAGCCAACGACGCCGAATTTGCCGAGTTGACGTGGCAAGTCCTGAGCGACGTCGAATTCAAAGACGTGTACCTCGAGGAGCTCGATGCGTATTACTGGATGCCCAAGTTTGGGTCTCAAGTGATTGCCGCGGAGGGCAAGGAATTCCACATCACGGGCTACATGATTCCCGTCGACGTGGACGAGGATTTCTACGTGCTCAGCCGTTACCCTTTCGCGAATTGCTTTTTCTGCGGGGGTGCCGGTCCTGAGTCTGTCATTGATTTGCGGTTTCCAGGGAAGAGCGAGCGAGCCTACCAAACCGACGAGCGCCTCACCTTCCGAGGCACGCTCCGCCTGAACGCCGACGACGTCTACCAGATGAATTACATCTTGGACGGGGCCGTCGAGCACACCCCTTAAGGGCCAACTGGAACTCAGTCGAGACTGGTGGCCTTGAGCCACTTGCGGTAAGCCGTGAACAGGCGGGACCTCGACACGAACCCGACGTACCGTCCGTCCTCCACCACCGGCAAATTCCAGGCGCCGCAGTGCTCGAATTTGGCCATCACGTCGTCCATTTTGTCGTCCCACTGCACTTCCGCCAAAGGCAAGGTCATCAGGTCAATCACGCGCAACGACAAGTACTGCTCTTGGTCAAACATGACCTGGCGGATGTCCTGCAAATCGACGATCCCCATGAGGTGGCCTTCGCCATCGACCACCGGATGCAAGTTGCGCTGGCTTTGGGCCACCACCTCCACGAGCTGCCCCAAGTTCCAGTGCGCCTGGACCGGAAGGAAATCTTGTTCCAGCTCCTCTTTGAGGTTCATCAGGGTGAGGACGGTCTGGTCCTTGTCGTGGGTGAGAAGCTCGCCGCGCTCCGCCAATTCGCGGGTGTAGATGTTGTGGCGCATCAAGGCCCGCGACGTCGAGAACGAGATGGCTGAAGTCAACATGAGCGGCACGAACAAGCCGTAACCGCCACTCAACTCCGTCGCCAGGAAAATGGCCGTAAGCGGCGCGTGAAGCACGCCTGCCATCATGCCGCACAGGCCTGCGAGCACGGAGTTTCCGAACGGCATGGTCGCCGGTCCGACGAAACCATTCAATCCCAGGGCAAACGCAAATCCAACGAGCGCTCCGGAAAACAGCGCCGGCGCAAACACGCCCGCCACACCTCCGGCCCCCACCGTGAACCCGGTCAGCATGGGCTTGAGGCAGCTCGCCAGCAAAATCCACCCAAGCAAACTTGGCAAGGCAAGTGAGCCCTCCAACATCCACACGTCCTCGATCAACCCATCCGAATACCCGAGGAAGAGTTGGTTGATGACCTCGTAGCCTTCCCCGTACAGCGGAGGCAACAGGGCGACCGCCGCGCCGATGAGTGCACCGGCCAAGGCCATCCTCGTTCGAGGTTTTTTGAATCGACTGATCGCTTGCTGGCTCAGCATGTACAGCTTGGAAAACACCACGGACCCCACGCCGGTGGCGACGCCGATCAGGATGTACCANGGCAAGCGCGAAGCTTGGAATGCGGCCAGCGTCGGGACGGTCAGGATGTCTTCCCCTTCGAAGAACACAAAGGCCGTGAGCAAGGAGGCCAAGGACGCCAGCAAGATGGGTACGAGGGACGAAGCCGTCAGGTCGATCATGATGACCTCGACGGCGAAGACGATCGCCGCCACGGGGGCTTTGAACATGGCCGCGAGCGATCCCGCGGCAGCGCAGCCAATCAGAAGCAGGCGACGGCGGAAGTGGCGGCGGGTTTGGGACGCGACCTCCGACCCCATAGCTGCGCCAGCCTGCACCGCGGGAGCTTCCAGTCCCCCGGAACCCCCAAACCCCACAGAGAGCACACTCGTGATCACGGGAGCGAACATCCACGTCCGTTTCATGCGCCCGCGCCGGGTGGAAATGGCGTGAAGGGTGGCGGGAATGCCGGGGCCCGGGTGGTCGCCCTTGAGGACGGTTTGGACCACGTAGGCCGTCGCAGCAAGTCCCAGCATGGGGCCCAACGCGAGGAGCCAGGAGCCCCCGACCCATCCTTGAATGGCAAACATGACGCTGCGCAGTCCGCCGACGCTTTGCTTCATCACGACAGCAAGCAAACCCGAAGCGATGCCGACCAAGACCGCCCAAAGCATCAGTCCCTTGTCCGACTTCATCCACGTCCACGCTCGGCGAGTCGCTTCCCGTGCGGCGTTTGTCACACTCATGGCACCCTCACGCTCACCACGAGCACGTCGTCGACCTGCTCTTCTTCCCCTCGCCACGACTCAAACCGCCTGCTCAAGTGTCCTTCGTGTTCCTCCAAAGGCAAGGCCGCGGTTTCGATGAGCAATTCCCGGAAACGGCGGCGCATGAACTTCTTGCCTTGGGGGCCACCAAATTGATCCACAAAACCGTCGGTGGCCAGGAACAACGTGTCGCCGGACTGGACATCCAGGGTTTGGACCGAGTAATTCTTGGCGCCCGGCTCGAACGAGCAGATGGCGAATTTGTCGGCTTTGAATTCCTCCAGTTCCCCGTCGCGCACCAAGTAGAGCGGGTTGTTGGCTCCGGCGAATTCCACTTGCATTTTCTCCCAATTGATCGCCACCATGGCCAAATCCATGCCGTCCTGCCCCCCGATGTAGCTCCCGTCCTCCGTCGTCTCGGAAGGCAGAGACAAGTCACGCAACAACTCTGCAGGGATGTTCGCCATCGCCCGGATTTCTTTGCGAAGCAGCGTCAGCACTTGCGTGTTCAGCTGGTCGAGCACCTTGTGCGGTTCCGTGAACACCTTCGTCACGCGGTCGAGGGCGTTGTGGCCCACCAGACTCATGAACGCCCCAGGCACCCCGTGTCCGGTGCAGTCGATGGCGGAAAACATGCGGCGGCTCCCCACGGATTTGAACCAAAAAAAGTCCCCGGAAACCACGTCACGCGGCTTGTAGAAGACCGCCGAGTCGTGGATCACTTCGCGCCTTTCCTGCTCCGAAGGCAAAATGGCCTGCTGGATCCGAAGGGCGTACGAAATGCTGTCTTGGAGGTCGCCGAGGATTTCTTCGGCCCGCGCTTTTTGGCGCGCAAGCTCCTCCGTCCGCTCCGTGACTTTGCCTTCGAGTTCGCGCTCGTTTTCCGCCAGCGACGTGCGCATCTGCAGCAAAGCCTTGCCGAGGGTGTCGTCGTCGCTCAACGGTTCGTAGGGGGTATCGAAGTCGCCACCGCCCACTTCTTGCGAGAATTTCTGGGTGCGGGAAAGGCCTTGCGCGAGCCGGTTGACGGCCACAGCCATGTCGCCGATCTCGTCGGAAGTGACCCGAACGTCTTGCTCGGGAAGCACCCCGCGCCCCATGTGCAAGAGGGCGCGTTTGAGCTCTTTCACAGGCGTCACGATGCTGCGCGTCACAATGATGCCCAGGGCGATGCCGAGGATCACGACCACCCATGCTACGCGGCCGGCGTACATGGTGAGCTGCGCGCCGAGTTCGTCCATCCGCGCTGTGCGCTCGCGCAGAGCGACGTTTTGCAAATCTGTCAACGAGGCGATGCGCGATTTCACGCGCCGGGTGTACGTTTCCAGTTCCGCCCCTTCCATGGCGTAGGCCTCCGCTTCCATGAACGCAATCGGGTTGTCGTAACTCCGGAAGTCCGGAAGCAACCTCATGATTTCGCCGTACAGCAAACTGAGGGCATCCGTCTCTTTCCGGAGGGAGTCGAGGTGGGCTTGGGCCCGAGGCGACCAAGCTTGGTCAAGCGCCGTCAGTTCCGTGAAGTGTTGCGGGAATTCGACCTCGACGAGGCGGCGGAGGGCGAGCTTTTCTTCGTCGTCCGCCCGGCTCTGTCGGGTCAGCCAGTGGTTGATGTAGACGCGGGACTCACTCAAGGTTTGGTCCATCTGTTCGAGCGCTCCCAAACTCGGCACCAACGACTCGTCAATCTCCTCCCCAAGGGATCGGCTCTCGGACAGGGTGATGCGGGTAAACACAAACAAGACAGCCACAGCGAGGATGAACACCCCAAACCCAAGGCCCATGCGCCACGCGATGTTCCACCTCAATCGCTTCATGGCTTCAGCGCGTTTTCGAGTTGGACACGGAACGCCTCGGAAGCGGCATTGTCTTGCAGCGAATGATGCACAATCATGAGGCCACGCAGGGTCTCCGGACGNTTGGGCTGCAGTTCGTTGGCGTGCTCAAACCAAGGAAGCGCCTGCTCAAAAAACGCCGCGCTCNNTTCCTGCATGGCGATCATTTCCCCAAACGACGTTTCCACGCCAAAGGACTTGAGCAACGCCACGCCACGGTTGTAAATGCTGACGGCGAGGTTGTAGGTCGCGGTGATGTCCTGTGGGGACAGCGCCACGGCGCGCTCGTAATGGGTGACCACGCCCTCGAAATGGGCTTCCTCGCCAGTGGTGCTGTACCAATGGTGGTAGGCGCGGGCGATGTTCTTGTGAAACTCCGTGCGCTCCGTTGAGGCGTCAAGTCCGGGATTCAAGCGACGGGCCACCGCCACGTGGGCGTCGAACAACTCCAAAATGCCCGTTTCGTCCCCCGGCTCGAACGCCCGAACGGCCAACACGGCATCGTCGAAGTACGTGCCTCCGAGGTAGCTCATGGCCTGACGGGCCGATTCGCCCCAAGGCGCTCGGCCTCCTCCGCGGTCGTCCAATTCCAACGACGTGCCGAGCCACGACACTGCCTCCGTACGGTCCGCGTTCGCGGCGTTTTGCTTGAAGCGTTCCTTGTGCAAAAATCCAGCGACGTAACACGCTTTGGCCGTGGCCGGTGTCGGCGCACTGAGGTATGGGGCAAGCAGCGCGAGACCTTCGCTGAACTGACCTGATTTCCCGAGCGCGATGGCGCGTTCCACCGCCACCTGAACGTCCCCCGTTCCGGCCGCTCCTTGACCCTTGGCCTCCATGCCGAAGGCCAAGACCCATGTCAACACCATCAACGCTGCACGGCCCATGACGCGATTCGGTTTCCGATCAGGATGCCGCGTTTTTCAGCATCCCGAGCGTTGATTTCATAACGAAGTTGACGGTCGCTCCCAAAAAGGTTGACGGTGGCGCCGGCCACCAAAGCCTCTTGCCCAAATGTCACCACCAAAGTGGGCGCATCCTTCACTGCCTCCAAGAGGGCCGCAAGGTCAGACCCCGAGGCTTCCGAGTACAGCACGTGGGGCTTCCCAACGGCAGAAGGGTCCTCCACCGTAACCACGCGCAAGGGCTGAGATCCGATGGGGTGCGAAGCGTATTTCGTGGCCAGTTCCTCCACAAGTGCGGGTTTGCCATGCACGGCCACCACAAACGGGCCCGACTTCGAGGCCTCAGGCCAATCGTTGCCTTTGGCGAATTGGAAGAGGTATTGTCCCTTGAGCAGCAGTTGGGTGTCGGTGGTGTCGAGCTTGGGGTCTTGCACGCCGCCTTGGACCGCCCAAACCAGCGTCGCCAGCACCGGCAACGCCAGCCAAAGCCACCCTCGACGGCTCGCAAACAGCCGTGCCGAATCGAAGGCGAAGCGTGGCTTCGTCATCAGGTATGTCCACGTGGACGTCATGCAGGCGTGGCGCCAGAGGCGGGCTGTTTGAAGTTCACAATGTCTCGGTCGAAGAGGTAGAGCGCCCCGTTGTCGTCGCCGGCGAGCGCCAGCTTGTCCAAGATTTTTCGCGCGAGCCCCTCCTCTTCGATCTGTTCACTCACGTACCACTGCATGAAGTTGTGGGTCGTGTAGTCCTTCGCCTGCAAACACAGGTCGACCACGTTGTTGATGCACTCCGTCACGCGGGTTTCGTGCTCCAGGATGCTTTCGAAAACCGCCTTCAATCCACTGTAATCCGTAGGACCGGCAGCGACGGTCGGCACCTTGGCCACGCCTCCGCGTTCGTTGACAAACCTCATGAGCTTGAGCATGTGCTGGCGCTCCTCTTCCGAGTGGAGGTAGAGGAATTCCGCCACGCCATCGAATCCTTGGGTTTCAGCCCAAACCGCCATGGTGAGGTAAACGTGAGAGCTTTGGCCTTCGAGCTCAATCTGTTCGTTCAGAGCGTTCGCAATGGTGTCGTGCAACATGTTCCCAATGTACCGCGCCGTCCCGCGCGCGTGAGGCCAGGCTCGTCAGGTTAGCAACACGTCACTCTTCGAAACCCGGGAAGCTTGCGCGCACGGATTTGAAGCGCGTAGCGCGCATTTCTTCGGGCATCTCCACGCCGTCTAACCACCACGCCACCAAGCACTTCGCCGCCGCTGGACCGACCAGCACGCCACGCGTCCCCAATCCATTGAGCATCAAGATCCCACGAGGCTGACCTGGCCACGGACCCACGGTCGGACGACGGTCGGGAGACGCCGGTCGAAGGCCCGCTTGGTGCGCTTCCAATCGCGCGCCGCGCAAAGCCGAGCGACCCTCTTCGTCAAAGGCCTTGGCCATGTGTGCCCTCAGCTCGACCGCNNCCTCCGGATCNGGGGTGGGCGTGAGCCTGTGCCACGAATACGTNGCACCCAACCGCCACCACTGCCGTCCGTCCTTCACCTCAGTAGGAAGCAACCACTTGCCGTTGTTGACGTTGTGGCCGNTTGTGTCCAAACTCCCCGNCCCATTCTCCGGCGTGCTCAACGTCAGCACGTCGCCGTGGTTGGGGTTCACGGTGACCCCCGCCCCGGCGAGTTCTTCGGCCGCCCCGACACCCCGGCAATCCACCACCGCATCCGCGCCCTCCGGAAGGCCATCCTTCACGCTCCAGGCGCGGTCGTGCAGGACGCCAAGCGCGTCGAAATGACGCTCGAGGGCGTCGAGCAATTGCGGTACGTCCACCCAACCCGAAGCGTGAACTCGACCCACTCCGGCAGGGCCTTCGACGCGC
>JGI26086J50260_1001470_pt1 | contig 13802 bp, 12 predicted proteins | sample SaaInl3SG_22_DNA_FD_50260 | JGI IMG/M metagenome (IMG submission 50260)
GTGGAAATTTAGTGAATATGAAATGAAAGGTGTTCCCGTTCGTATTGAAATTGGAAAACGAGACCTTGCATTGAACATGGTCACCATTGCAACCCGTTATAACCGTGAAAAACAGCAAATATTAAAAGATGACGTCGTTCAAATGATGCCCTCCTTAATCCAAACAATTCATCTCAATATGTATGATAAAGCACAGCGTTACGTCAAAGAAAACACATATTATGTTTCAAATTATGAAGATTTCAAAGACAAAATTAAATCTGGTGGCTACGTTGCAATGTCTGTTCATCAAGAAGCAGAAGCAATCATTAAAGCTGATACACAAGCAACAGCAAGAGTGATTCCATTTGATCAGACACAACTAGAATCCAAATGTCCGGTCACTGGAAAACAAGCATCGCAAGTCATTATGTTTGCAAGAGCTTACTGAAAGCACGATATGGATCATCAATTATTATCATCCAATAAAAAAGACATTACTTTCGTAGATGTCTTTTTTTCTTTTCTGGAACAGGATCATACTTAGGTTTAAAAAGTGGATTACACGTTAAAATTCTCTTGGNTGNAAGATANGAAGCTTTAAAAAAATTAAATCGTTCATAACANGTAAGTGCATAGTGAGAACATGTCGGTGTATGTCGACATTTATGGTTTGAATGNGGGGATATATTTTTTTGATACCAGTGGATGCTTTTTATGGCAAGTTTTTTCATCTTAACTCCAAAAAGATTATAACATTTTTAATAAGAGACGTTTCATTTGTTAGACATTATGTTATAATATCAGTAACAAATGTAAACGTTTTCAGGAGGTTATATGAAAGAATATCAGACAAGTAACATTCGAAATGTTGCTATTTTGGGGCATCAAGGTTCTGGAAAAACAACCATGGCTGAAGCTATTTTATATGTTTCAGGAGTGGTTGACAAACAAGGNGAAGTTGATAAAAAAACNTCAATTTCAGATTTTNTAGTCGAAGAACAAAATAAACTTTCAAGTTTATCAATGTCACTGATTCCAACAGATTTCCATGATCATAAATTTAACTTTTTAGATGTACCAGGGAGTGATGAATTTGTTGGGGACTTATATCAATCACTTAGTGTTGTTAAAGGCGCGGTCATTGTGATTGATGCAACTAAAGGGGTCGAAGTTGGAACAATACGTGTTTGGAAAGAAATTCGTAAAAGACATATTCCAGCTGTTTTATTTATCAATAAAATGGATAAAGAGAATATTAAGTTTGATGAGCTTATTGAAGAAATAAGAGAAAAACTAGGTAAAAAAGCAGTTCCTTTTTGTTGGCCAATCGGAAAAAAAGAAAACTTTGAAGGCTTTGTCAATATTGTAGAGATGAAAGCTAGAATTTATGATGGTGTCACCTCCCATGATGCTGACATTTGGGAAGAGAAAAAACCTAAAGTTGAAGAACTAAGAAATATGATGCTTGAAAGTGTTGCAGAAACTTCCGATGATCTTTTAGATAAGTTTTTTAATGGAGAAACATTGTCAGAAGAAGAAATTAAAACCGGATTACGTCAAGGAATCATCAATGGTGAACTCACACCAGTCTTAGTAGGAAGCGCATCTAAAGCAATCGGTATTCGAACCATGATTGATATGCTTTTTGATTATTTACCTGCGCCTAATGAACTTCAGCCATTGGATGGTTTTAATGATAAACATGAACGTATTTCAATTCAAACAACTGAAGAAGAACCATTTCAAGGGTATGTATTTAAAACAACAGTTGACCCTTTTCTAGGAACCATGAGTTACATAAAAATAAACCGAGGGTCCTTAAAATCTAACCAAGAAGTGATGCTACATCCCCTAGGTGAGGTCAAGAAACTAGGCAATGTTTTTTCAGTCAGAGGGAAACAACAACTTACAAATGATATATTTCATGCTGGTGATATTTGTGTTGTTTCAAAAATAGATGGTCTAGAAACTGGACATAGTATGAGTGATCCAAAACAAATCTCATACGTCACGCCTGTTGAAATTCCTAATCCAGTCATTTATATTGCAGTTCATCCTAAAAATAAAAATGATGAAGATAAAATATCTAATGCATTGCACCGATTAAACTTAGAAGATCCAACATTTCAAATCAAAAGAAACAAAGAAACGCAACAATTGTTAATTGGTGGTCAAGGCATGACACATCTTCACTACATTTTAGAGCGTATGAAGTTAATGTTTAAGGTGGATGTTGACATCGATGAACAAAAAATCGTATATAGAGAAACGATTAAAAAATATGTTGAAGCCGAAGGAAAACATAAGAAACAATCTGGTGGAGCTGGTCAGTTCGGACATGTTTATATCAAGTTTGAACCTTCCCAAGAATTATTTGAATTCCATGAAGATGTCTTTGGTGGTTCAGTGCCTAAAAATTATTTTCCAGCAGTCGAAAAAGGTCTTATTGAATCCTTTGAACGTGGACCTCTTGCAGGATTTCCAGTCATTAATGTGAAAGCAACGCTTTATGATGGTTCATATCACTCTGTTGACTCTAATGAGTTATCATTTAAGCTTGCTGCGGCACTTGCATTTAAAAATGCATGTGAAAAAGCACAGCCTACCATTTTAGAGCCAATGGTTAAACTTGATGTCACCGTCGATGAAAAATTTGTCGGTGAAGTGATGGGTGATATGAATAAAAGAAGGGGTCGTGTTCATGGTATGAATCCATCAGAAGACGGTTCATATCAAATCATTTCATGTGAAGTACCTGAAGCAGAAATTGTATCATATGCGATTGATCTAAAAGCAATGACTCAAGGAAGTGGACAATTCACACGTGAATTTTTAAGATACGATGAAGTTCCTCAACATTTAATTTCAAAAATTATTGAAAATTATAAAAAGTAAAAATTATGATGTTGACTAAGATAAAGTAAGGAGTTTATATGCGATGCATGCATTGTCAGAAAATACTTTATCCCTATCAAAAACCTTTTCAAACAGATCAGGATTTGTATTTCATCTGTGAATATTGCTTTCAAAAACATCCTATTTTGATAGAGCATCAACAGATTGTCCTAAATAAAACTGATATCACCATCATGCATATTATCATAGAATCAAATGTATCTATATTAACTGCAATGCATTATTTAAGTCTTATACAAAAACATTCTTATGATTTAATTTTATGGCTAGAAGAAAAGGAAATCGAACAATTATTACTTTACGACAATATCAATATCGGTAACATCTATATATATCATGTTGAAAAAAACAATGAGAGGTGGTTTATATGACATTCGATATCGTAGGAAAAAATGGATTTAAAGTAACCCCAGCAATAGAGGCTTACGTAGAAAAAAAATTATCTAAAATCGATAAATTTTTTCAGGAACCGATCAAACAAATGAGAGTCGTTATGAAAGTTTATCCAAACTTTCATAAAGTAGAAGTTACCATTCATGCAAATCACGTCACCATCCGCGCTGAAGAAAAAGCATCGGATATGTATGAGGCAATTGATATTGTCACAGATAAAATGGTGAAGCAAGTGAAACGCTATCATGATAAAAACCATGATCATGGTCATAAAAAGACGCAAGATCATGATCAAATACCGATTGAAGAAATTGAAAAAGATGTCCTTGCGAAACAACTTGTTAAAAATAAAAAAATCACATTAGAACCCATGTCCATTGAAGATGCGATTGAACATATGGAACAACTCGATCATGATTTCTTTATATTCTTAGATAAAAAAACACAGCAATCACATGTTATTTATAAACGTGAAGATGGCGATTATGCAGTGATTGAAACAGAGGTTGATCAAGAAAAAGACGCTTAATTAAGCGTCTTTTGTTTTTTCAAATAATGCAATGACTTCTTCAATATCACGTTTGATAACATCAAGTGATTGATTCCAAAATGCAGTATCTGATACATCAATATTCATGGTTTTGGCAACATCTTCAACATTAGCCTTGGTTGTATACGCAAGTAATGTCTCATATTGATTTGTAAATGGTTCTGGATTTTTTTCATACAAGCCATATAAACCTTTGCCAAACAGTAATCCAAATGCATAAGGGAAATTATAAAAATTTAATCCAGCACTATAGTAATGAGGCTTCATCAACCACATATAAGGATGTCTTAATGATTGATTTAATCCTTTACCATAGGCTTTTTCTTGTGCATCTAACATCCATTTTTTCAAGGATGCCGCAGGTACTGGTTTTGTTGCCTCTTTAAATAATTCAGTTTCAAAATAATATCTAGATAAAATATCAATAATGACTTGAGTATCTCCTTGAAGTGCATTTTCTAATACAAATAATTTAAGATGATCATCATCGATTGTTTTCAGTAAATGTTGATTGACAATCGCTTCACAGAAAATTGAAGCAGTCTCAGCAAGTGGCATTGGATAAGACCAGTGAAGGGGGTCATTGTCCTTAATGATTTCACCATGAAATCCGTGACCTAATTCATGTGCTAGCGTTAAAATATCTGATAAAGATCCTGTGAAATTTGTTAAAATTCGNGATTGACCAATTTGAGGCTGATTGGAACAAAACGCACCACCAACTTTACCAGGTCTTGGTTCTACATCAATCCACTCATTGTCAAANGCACGTTTTGCAAAATCACCTAAATGGTTACTAAATCCATAAAATGCCTCTAATACAAGAGCTTTTGCTTCTTCATACGTATACGTTTTCGCACCTTTTCCTACAGGTGCAAACAAATCATAAAATGGTAAACCATCTTGATGTCCTAAATATNTTGCTTTCGCCTCTAGATANGCTTCAAAACTAGGTTTGTAAGACTCCATTGAAGTAATGAGTNCATCAAGGGTTGCTTTGGTCATTTTTGAGCTGTTTAGTGTAGGCTCAAGTGGAGATGTATACCCTCTAAATTCATTGACNACATTNACTTCACGTTTAATGTTTGTGATACTCAATGCNACCGCATCCTCAACAGTTTCAAGNGCTTTAAGTTCTGCTTCATATCCTTCTTTTCTAACAAGCGGATCATGTTCATAAGCTAGATTTCGTACTTCAGATAAGGTGATGACTTGATCACGATAAGGCACTTTTAAATTTGCTGTGAGCATATTTTGAAGTCTGCGCCATGAATCACTTGCAACCTCTCTTAATTTTGTAAGAAGAAGTTCTTCAGATTCTGAAAGCATATATTTTGCACTATTTTGCTCACGTTCTAAATTATAAAGATAGTTTTTAATGAGTTCACTTTGTTGACTTAAAGTATGTAAATCAAGTGTTTTTAAATAACGTGTGAAGAGTACGTTTTCTTTGGTAGTTGATTTTAAAATACGATCTAAAGTTGCCATATGTTGAAGTGGCTCTGGATCATTGACATTACTAGAATAACGTAAGCTTGCATAAGCATAGAGTGTTCTTACATGCTTGGTCATATCCTCTTCAAATCTTAAATAGGATTCTAAAAAATCGACAGGCATCATGTCCTCTTTTTTTCCGATAAGGGATTTAAAAGAAGTCGTCATGTCCTCTAACTTTTTAATATCTTGTTGATAAGTCGCATCAAAACCTTTATATAAATCATCTAAATTCCACATAAATTCCTCCATTTCAAACATTATAGCATAAAAAAAAGATGTTGTGAGGGGGGATCACAACATCTTTGATATCAAGCCTTATTGAAACGTTCTTCAATAAGGTTCCAATCCACAATTGAGAAAAATGCTTGAATATAATCGGGACGACGATTTTGGTAATTTAAGTAATATGCATGTTCCCAAACGTCAAGTCCAAGTAAAGGCGTTCCTAATGTTAAAGGTGTATCTTGATTTGGTGTTGATACAACTTCTAAAGCACCTTGATTATTTTTGATAAGCCATGCCCAACCTGATCCAAATCGCGTTGCTGCGGCTTTCGCAAAGGCATCTTTAAATCCTTGAAAATTTCCAAAAGTATCATTCATTGCAATTAAAAAATTGCCATGAGGTCCTTCTTGATGATTGACTTTTAATTGTGGCCAGAAAAATGAATGATTAAAATGTCCACCACCATTGTTTCTAACTGCACCACGAATCGATTCTGGTAATGCGTCTAAATCTTTTAATAATGTTTCTAAATCAGCAGTTACAGATGGTTCTTTTTCAAGCGCAGCATTTAAGTTATTGACATAACCTTGATGATGTTTCGTATAATGGATTTCCATTGTTTTTGCATCGATAAAAGGTTCTAAAGCATCAAATGCATAAGGTAAAGCTGGTAATGTATAAGCCATAATTATTGCCTCCTTTTTAATCTACACTCATATTTTAAACGATAAAGCGTTTTAATTCAAAGTTTTTACAAGGATTCACACAACTTAACAAACTCATCATCAAGTTCAACCATATAAGAATGATACGTTTTAATTGAAACCATTGATCCATGAACACCTGGAATTTTCCTTACATCCTTTTTTAAGGCAACCATGACTTCTACCTTAGAAGCATGTTTAAGTGTAGAGAAATAAGCTGCATATTTTAATGCAACATCAAATGCTTTACTTTCAAGAGGTGCACGACATATAACGTGACTACCTGGAGCATCTTTAACATGCATAAAATAATCATTTGGACGTGATAATTCGTGAGTCACAAACGCATTGATTGTTGCATTTTTTCCAATATAAATGGGATGTCCTTCGATATCCATTTCAAGATATTTTTTAGGTTTTAATTTCTTTGTAGATGGTTTTTTAGAAATATATTTTTGATCATATAATAAATTCAAAATATCTTCATAAACTATATTGTGTTCTTTTAAATCATATACAAGTTGATTTAAAAAATTGATTTCTAAAGTTGTGTCTTCGATTTGTTTTTCTAAGTGCGGTATTGCGCGTTTTGCTTTGTTGTACGTATTCAAATAATTTTGTGCATGGTCATGAACACTTAAGTCACGATCTAATATGATATTGTCAACGCGATCAACATATGCTTTTGGATTTTCATAAGTATAGAGTGTTTCAGCAATCAAGTAGTCATTCAAATGTGTTTGATGATAAGAGAGATCTTCAATTAANTTAGGAAGTTTTGTCTTTCTTTTTTTAATGAGTTGCGTCAATAAGGCATCAGAAAAAANAGGTTGCTGTTCTTGTTGCATCATNTCATTAACGGTATCAAAGATGTTACTGTCATCTACTTCAAAACAAAAACGTTTGTTTCCTTTGATGGATGGTTTNAGAGGAATGTCAAAAGGTTTGATGGTATCTTTNATAATTTTAATGGACAAATCTTTACTCATTCCTTCATATTTAGATACTAAATTTTCATGATAAATATCTGCACCATCAAAAGAAGATAATGGCGTTTTAGTAGAAGGAAAAAAAGTAAAAGGTAAATGATACGAAATACTGCGTCCTGTTTCACTTACCATNTTTTTGTATGCCTCTAAAATGATGTGATCTTTTGTTAAAATCATATTGGCATGTTTTCCCATCATTTCAATAATAAGGTCATAAGACATCATGCCATCGAATGCATCATATTTTTCAAATGTGATGATTGCAACACGATCGGATTGGTATTGTTTAACATCTTTAATTTGACTACGTATCAATGTTTTCTTAAGCATTGATAGTGTCGGATGATCATCAGCTTTAATCTCTTGGTAAGGCTTATAGTACATTCTATTATCATTTGCATGCATGTCAATATAAAAAAGTTTTTTTCCTTTTTGAAAATAGAGTTCAAAGACAAAAACATCATCTTTTAAAAACATGATTTTTTCTACACGATGTGACAAAAGGACGTGTTTATATTCATTGATAAGATGATGCATCATCAGACCGTCAAAAGACATCTTGAAAACCTTTCATGAAAATACTTTACACAATCTATATTATCATATATAATAACATTTAGATAAGCAAGGGAGCAAGGCATGAAATTAAATGAACGCGGCTTACTCATTGTATTGTCAGGACCATCAGGTGTTGGTAAAGGCACCGTAAGAAAAGCACTGTTTGACATGGAAGATCATGATCTAACGTATTCAGTCTCGATGACGACACGACCAATGCGTGAAGGTGAAGTAGATGGCGTTGATTATTACTTTGTATCCAAAGAAGATTTTGAAAAACGTATTTCTGAAAATGGATTTTTAGAGTACGAAGAATTTTTTGGAAATTACTACGGGACTCCAAGAGATAAAGTGGAACAACAACTTGATTCAGGACATGAAGTCGTCCTAGAAATAGAAGTTCAAGGCGCACTTAAGGTTCGTAATCAAGTCAAAGATGCTGTTTTTATTTTCTTAGTACCGCCATCAAAAAAAGCATTAAAAGATCGATTGATCTCTCGTGGTACTGAAGATGATCAAACCATTAACTCTCGATTAGAAAAAGCAGAAAAAGAATTCCAAGTTGCTCACAAATATGATTATATTGTTGTCAATGATGATGTATATAATGCAGCAGACAGAATCTTAGCAATTATCCGTGCAGAGCACGCTAAAACAGAAAGAACGATTTACAAATACAAATCGTTAATAGAAGGAGATTTATGAGTAATAAAGACGGATTAAGATATCCATCCATTGATGCATTGTTGGATAAAATTCCATCCAAGTATAAACTTGTTTATGCTGCTTCAAAAGTTGCAAGACTATTAGAGGAAGCAAATTTAGAAGTAGAAGACTCAATTTCTGAAAAAAGTATCGGTGTTGCATTAGAAGAAATTATTGCAGGACGTGTCACGATAGAATTCGAATAAAATAAAAAGCGCGTATGCGCTTTTTATTTTATTAAAGGATGATCTTAACCAAAAATCGAGGTAACATCAGGTAAACTAAAGGCGTCTACGCGTTCATAGGTACTTAATTCTGTTGCATTAGGTAGAAGGAGATTATCTTTTGTATAAAGAAAATCGAGTAAGATATCAATGGTGACAGAAACATCTAATGCTTCAGTATTTTCAATGAGTCCGTTCACTGGAATGATTAAAGATGCTAATTCGGATTGGATGGTTGCATAAATGATAAAACCCTCTACGACCATAAGTTCAATTTGAGCATCAATAGANACATCTTGAATAATATTATCAATCGTGATNGGAACCGTTAAGTAATGACCATATTGCATTTCATGTACTTGTAGTAATGTGATTTGAGGATCAATGAAACCGATNAGTGTTTCAGGGGTGATATCNATTGAAAAATCNAGNAGCACTGGTAATTCAAATGTTGCTTCAGANGTTGTCATGACTTGGTTTTCTTCAGCAGTTAGTCTAAAAGGTGGGTTAGATAATTCTATTTTTGAAGTAAAATATGTATCCGTAAAATCATCAAAAAGTTGTAAAAAGAGTTTCAATCTTCCTGATAAACCACCTGTATCAATGAGTTGTTCATAACCAACGGTATTCAAATCAATTTCTTCAAATGATCGAAAATCCAAGGTATCCACATTATTGCGGGTGATGATGTTTGAAAATCTTAAGTCTAAGGGATCATCAAGGGTATTATTAGATTGTAGACTTAAGAATTGAGATTCATATGAAATGGCGACATCATAAAAAACAGCATCTTGAAAAATCGCTCTTTTTTCATTATCAGTAAGGTTCATGAGCATACGTTCTTGAGCATAAAAATCGATATCCAATTCAAAAGGATTCACTTCAGTTTCCTGACATGCACTTAGTATGAGGATAACTATTAAGATCATCAAGGATGTGAATATTTTTTTCATTTCGATACTCTTTTTCATTTTATACCTTAATTATAATCGATATTGTTGATGTTTCAACGTTTACACCTTAATATGGTAAAATAACGTTGTGAATTCTATCAAAAAACAACTAACATTATTACCTGATTTACCAGGATGCTATTTAATGAAAAACGCATCTCAGCAAGTCATATATGTTGGAAAAGCTAAAAATTTAAAAAATCGCGTACGATCATACTTTGTTGGTGCACATAACGAAAAAACAACAAAACTCGTGTCAGAAATACACGATTTTTCGTATATTGTGACTCGAACGGAACATGAATCATTGATTTTAGAACTCAATTTGATTAAACAATATAGCCCTAGATATAACATCCGATTAATGGATGATAAAACTTATCCATATATTGAGCTGACAGATGAAAAGTATCCAAAACTCCAGATTGTAAGACAAAAACAATCCAATAGTCGTATTTTTGGACCCTATCCTAATGTGTATGCAGCGAGAGAAACCGTGAGGTTACTCAATCAATTATATCCACTTAGAAAATGTGAGTCTTTGCCTAATAAAACATGCTTATATTTTCATATCGGTCAGTGCTTAGCACCTTGTGTATTTAAAGATGTTAATTATGATCATTATGTTGCTCAAATTATTAATTTTTTAAAAGGAGATACAAAAGAGGTTTTAAAAAAACTTCAAGAAAACATGGTCGAAGCATCAGAAAAAATGTTATTTGAAAAAGCAGCAGAATACAGAGACATGATTCATCACATCGAACATACAACAGAAAAACAATTGATCAATTTAAACGATGGATTAAACCGTGATGTCATTGCATATGCCTCAAATGATACAGACTGTGCAATCGAAATCTTTAAATTAAGAGACGGTAAACTCATTGATCATATTCAAACAGTTTTCAATTATACGTTAGATCCCAATGAAACGATTTTAAGTTATTTAAATCAATTATACGAAACAGATGTTCCTGATGAATTATGTTGTCATGTTTCGATGACGCACACACAAATAGAAGATCTTTATGGCTCAAAAGTAATGTTTCCTCAAAAAGGTGATAAACATAAATTGACGTTGCTAGCACATAAAAATGCAGTTCAAAGCTTAGAACATCATTTTATGCTTAACCGTCATCAAGATGATCAAAAACATTTAGGTCTTCAAAAACTATCTCAAACCTTAACTAAAGATATTACAAGAATTGATGTGTTTGATAATGCACAACTCTTTGGCACCGCACCAATATCAGCAGTGATTGTTTATGATACTAAAAATTTCGAAAAAAAGTCTTATCGTAAATACCATTTAAAAACAACAACGAATGATGACTATCAAGCCATGAGAGAAGTGACATATAGACGGTATCAAAAACTTATGGTTGAGTCTGGTGTTTTCCCTGATGTCATTCTTGTGGATGGTGGACTTGGACAAGTCCACGCAGCCGAAGAAGTGATTGCTGAGCTTGGATTAGAAATTCCGATATGTGGTCTTAAGAAAAATAAACGACATCAATTAGAAGGCCTTGTTTTTTTGGGACAAACAAAGATATTAAAACCTAATGATGTTTTATTTAAATTTCTGATTAAGTTATCTGAGGAAGTTCACCGATTTGCCATTACTTTTCATAGAAAAACAAGAGATAAACTTGCTTATGCATCTAAACTCGATGACATAGAAGGTATTGGACCTAAAAGAAAAGCAAGACTCATTCAGCAATTTGGAACATTTGAACGTATACAAGAAGCATCTGACGACGCTTTAAAACAATCTGGCATACCAGAAGGACTTATCAAAAAAATTAAGGAACACGCATGAGAGTCATAATTTATTCTGTTGATGATGACAAAAGAATCATTTATATTAAGCATCAAAAAAGATTAATCAAACTTATCTTAAGTCACAAAATCGCGACTATTTTTTTACCGATTTTGCAAAAGGGCTTTTTAATCGATGTGGATGTTAAAAAAGTGACACCATACCAATTTAAAATTAAGACATTCAAGCAAGTCATTTCATTAAAACCATACCGCATATTATATGATTTAGACATGCTCAGACTTGATATGCAAGACTTTATGACACATATCAAGCACTTTGTTTTTATCGATTTTGAAATGAGCATGCCTGGCTATCAGCATAAAGGCTTTTTCCAATCTGAAATTATTCAATTTGGACTCATTGTCACCGATCAAACATTCAACCCACTTTACCAGTCCATGCATTATGTATATGATCATCATAAAAAACCACTGAGTGAACGCACAAAAAAATTCCTAAAACTTGATCAAGAAACCTACAATAAACAAGCGATGCCGTATGACTTATTGTATGAGACACTTGCATACATTAAAAAAACATATCAACCAAAATGGGTTGTTTGGGGTAAAAATGATATACAAGTCNTAAAAGATTCTTTTAAAATACATAAAAAACAACCGATTCTTGATACNCAAGATTTTGTTGATATGTTAAAACTTCACAAAGATTATTATCATTTAAAAGATGATTTAGGACTTCTTAAAGCATTTTTGATGTATTACAAAGAAGATATTTCACAAGCACATGATGCATTAGACGATGCAAAAATGACGTTAAAAATTACACAGGCATTCATGAAACTCATGCATGCACACAGGAGGTATTTATGGAACACGTATTAAGAAACGCTCTCATAGGAAATGCAGCTTCATTAGGACTCAATTGGATTTATGATATGCCATTTTTAGAAAGATTATCAAAAAAACAAACACTTACGTTTTTAAAACCTGATCAACACATATATGATCAATCTAAAAAAGCTTATTTTGCTTATCCGCTTGCTGATATTGGTGATGTCTCATTTCAAGGTATGATTGCTGTTTGGTTATATCAAACATTAAGAGCAAATCCACAATATCCTTTTGATCAATACGATGATTTACTTTATGCAAATATCAAAGAAGGGTCCTCATATCAAGGCTATATCGAAGCATATGGTCGGAAACTGATTGAAGATCGTGTTCAGATGAAAAAAAACCCTAGTTTCTTTTCAAGACCATTTGATGATGATCAACTTGTTGGATTTGTTCCCTATTTAGTCTGTCATCAAGTTGGTTTAACGACAACGCGTGCACTCAAATTCACGCATGTTTTTGGGACACATCCGGATTATTTATTATATTTTAATATGTTAGACACATTTTTTAAACGTTCAAAAAACATGTCGCATCGTCAAGTTATTGAAGATATCATTGAATTTATGCCACTCGATAAAAAAGACACATTTCTTCAAGCAATAAAAATGACAGATACTAAAAAATATATTGCAACATACGCAGGGACAGCATGTCACATTGACCATGCAGTCCCAGTAATTTTCCATGTTGTGTATCATTCTAATAGTTTTGAAGAAGGACTCGCGATGAATACGCGTATTGGTGGGGCATCCTCAGATAGAGGAATGCTGATTGGAGCGATGTTAGGAGAAGTATTTAAGGTGGATGAATCACTCATTAAAAAAACCAACAAAACATTAGCTTTGTTGGTTTAAATCGACTAAGATTGGAATGATTAAAGGTTTTCTTAACGTTAATTTATGAATGGCTTGTGATAAATGATCAATGACTACTTGCTTAATTGTTTGTGGGTTGATCATTTTTTTATTAAGTTCTTGTTTTACAAGCGTTTCGACTTCATTTGATAAACTTGAAGTGATTGCTTCATTACCTTTCATGTAGATGAAACCACGCGAAATGATGGTAGGTTTATTTAATAATTTTTTAGTCAGTGAATGATACGTAATGATGATTGAGAATAATCCCTCTTCAGATAAAACTTTTCTTTCTTTGATGACTTGAGACCCAATATCACCAATACCTGTACCATCAATATAAACTTCACCAGATTGAACCGTTCCTACATGGTTGATTGAATCTTTTGAAATCGCTGCAACATCTCCATTATCTAAAATCAAAATATTTTTCTTATCAACACCACATTGCATCGCCAAATCTTGATGATGTCTTTGCATGCGATGTTCTCCGTGAACTGGAATAAACATTTTAGGTTTTAATAATGATAACATCATCTTTAAATCACTACGATTACCATGACCAGAAGTATG